>RCUH01000049.1_pt1 | contig 223638 bp, 174 predicted proteins | sample 2166191 | NCBI WGS metagenome assembly RCUH01 (sample SAMN09932848, study PRJNA488358) | compost metagenome | feature: garden; material: soil; isolation source: compost soil in an enriched community after 214 h of incubation | place: Germany: Experimental Botanical Garden Goettingen | collected...
GTAATTCGTAATTCGTAATTCGTAATTCGTAATTCGTAATTCGTAATTCGTAATTAAGCGTTTAGCGTCTCTAATCCATATTGACAACGAAAATCTTCCCGTTTCATTTTTTCAAGAAACTGGTTTTTGCTGATCTTAACGAGTTGTTCGCGGTCAGGCCGTTCGTGGAACAAATGAAATTGAATGGCTTTGTAGCGTACGGAAAACGGGACAATTCCTGCTTTTTTTGCTCTGAACTCGACATCTGAATCTTCACCGAATCCGGGAGTAATGTATGTTTCGTCAAATCCATTGATCCGGACCAAATCTGCTTTGTACCAGCCCATGTTGGAACCCAATAAAGGAACCAGTTTTCGCTGCAGCAAACTCCATAACGGGAAACTCTCTTCCACACTCGTGCTTTTATTGCGGATCATTTCCAGGTAGCCGGGAATCGTTTTTTCCCCGCTGCGGATTTTGCGTGAAGTAGTTGCGTCCAGGTTTACCCGCCTCCCGATACACATACGTCCTTCCCGAATGTGACGCACATGTTGCTGAATAAAACGCGGATGAAGTACGCAATCCCCATCCACAAAGATCAGCCGGTCACTTTCAGATGCACGGACAGCTTTGTTGAGCATTTTAGTTTTCAAAAAGCCCTGATCAGGCTGCTGCAAATGCTTAATTGGAAATTGGGTACGAAATTTCTCGATCAATTGATCAAAACAAGGATCTTCACAATCCTGTGAAACAATCACCTCAAAATCAGTCTCTTTTTGGATAGCAACGCTTCGAAGAACTGCCTCCAATGCACTGACATCTTTGTAAACCGAAATAATAAGAGTTGCTTTCACGGGCGCAAAGATAGAAAATTAACATTTACTATTTAGTAACCTTTTAGAATAGTCGTGAACTGAATTCAATTGCCCCCTAAATTTGTAGGATGCAGTTAGTTTTCACCAGTTTGGTTTTTATTCTTTTATCAGCTGTTTCCTTGGGTCAGGGAGTAACGATTCTCATTGATCCCGGACACGGCGGATCGGATCCCGGGCATGAAGCAGCGGATAAAAATTTATTACCGGAAAAAGACCTGACACTTAAAATCGCTTTAAAATTCGGTTCCTACCTTTCCGAAAAACTGGAAAATGTGACCGTGTTGTACACCCGCACAGATGATCGCTACCCAACATTGGATGAGCGTGTAAACATGGCAAATTCCAAAAAAGTCGATTATTTTATTTCGGTTCATATTAATGGAAGTCCGAATACACACATTAAAGGAACGGAATCGCATGTGCATTCCATGAGTTCCAAAGCATCCGTTAAACTTGCCCGGGCATTTGAGAATGAATTTAAAGGCAAGGGCGGACGTAAATCAAGAGGAGTAAAAGATTCGGATGACCGGGAACACTCGCTCCAGGTACTAAAGTTTACACAAATGACGAGCGTCTTGGTTGAATGTGGATTTATGACCAATGTTTCGGAGGCCAATTACCTGAATACAGCCCATGGGCAGGATATCATCGCTTCAGCCTTATTCCGCGGAATGAGAACCTATTTGCAGGATGCCCACAAGGATATTTCCTTTACCAAAAAAGCTGCGGGTTCCACGGACAATTCCAAATCCACTGCTTCTTCCGAAAAAACATACAGTGTTCAGATCATGAGCTCCAAAGAATGGCTGGATACGGAAAAAGGAGGGTTTAAGAACTTGAAACACGCTGTAAGCCGCACACAGGTAGCGCAAAGCGGGTATCGCTACAAATATTTTTCCGGAGCTTTTCCCTCCAAATCAGAAGCGGAAGATTATTGTAATGAAGTGAAAAAGAAGGGTTTCCCCGATTCAATTGTTGTAGAGAGAAAGAATTAGCCTGAAATGTATTACTTTTGTGGAGAAACACACTTGAACAATACATTAATTTACCATCAATAAAAATATGGCAACTGTTTTTGAAACACGCTTGATTGGGAATATTGGAAAAGACGCCGTTGTAAAACAAATGGAGCGTGGCGTTATTGCCGTTAATTTTCCGGTTGCGCACAATAAGAATTGGCGCGATAAGCGTACGGGTGAAGCACGGACCAAAACGACGTGGGTAAATTGTACAATTTGGAAAAAAGAGGGTGCAAACATGCGTATCCTGGATTTTTTAAAGAAAGGTGCACTGGTTGAATTGGTAGGAACACCTTTTGCAAAATCATTTTCCCAGGAAGACGGTTCTTCCAGATCTGAAATCCGCCTGAATGTATCACGTACAAACATTCTTCGACCTGCAAAATGCGAAGATGATCTTCCGTTTGATATGATCGATGACAACGAATCTCCATGCGAAGAGGAGGGATGTGATGCTGGTTTGGACGATTTTACATTGTCTGAAGATGATTTTTAAGACTGAAAGTCAGGCTAGTACTGAGTTTTATTAAAAATAATTTCATTTTTTTTTAACGGAGCTTGGAATAAAGCGAATTCTTTAGCTATATTTGCAACCGCGAAAGCAAAATTCCTTCTTAGCTCAGTTGGTTAGAGCATCTGACTGTTAATCAGAGGGTCGCTGGTTCGAGCCCAGCAGAGGGAGCAAAAAAAAAGCATTTAACGTAAGTTGGATGCTTTTTTCTTTTTCAGAGCGGGAGCGTAGAGCGAGAATGAAATCCCCTAATTATTTGCATATTTTTTATTCTCCGCTCAAAACACCATCAACTGTCTGAAAAACCTCCTCTGCAAGTTCTTCAATTTTCTCATCCGAATCATACTTGGTTAAATCTTCTGCTTGTTCAATCATTTTGTAATAGATTTCAAAATTTTGTTCTTCATCCGGTATTCCCATTAGAGAGAATATAAGCTTTGAATTTCCTAAACTTATCAATCGAGAGACTTTAATGTCATCTCTGATTAATAGATTATCCTCTTTCTATTTCTCATTCTCGCGCTCCGTTCATCATCATTTATCCCCAAAGAAAAAGAAACTCCCTTTTTCCTTTGCCTTTCTTTATTCCTTTGCCGGAAATACATTCCCCAATGAAACCAATAGTTGCCTTTTTGTTCAGTTTGCCTTTTGTTAGTTTTGCTCAAAAAGCAATTCCGCTGACACTTCATTCGAAGAAAACATTCAGCCTTTCACAAAATGAAACGAAGGTTTTTAGGCTTCAACTTGAAAAGGGAAAGAAATACGTAATCACGGTAGAGCAAAAAGGAATTGATGTGGATTTGCGGTTAAAAAATACAGTCGGAACGGAAGTTGCTTACCAGGATAGTCCAAACGGGAAATATGGTCCGGAGATCATCGAGATTGCGAGTCAAAATGCCACCGATTTCACGCTTTCTGTAACGCCTTTAAAAGACGAAGCCAATGCAAAGAAAGGAAAGTGCTCTGTGGTAGTGGAAGAATCCGTTATTCTGAATCCAAACGATGTCATTACCACAATGCTTACTTCGGAACAGATGAAAGCAGATCTAACTGTGTTCCGGAACATTCGCGAAAAAGCAAATTCAGGATTGGCGCGCTACCGGACACCCGCTCAACTTGACAGTATCTATGATTGGGCTTTCCATCAAACCGGGCAATCCCTTCCGATTAATGAGTTTCATAAGATCGTGATGGTTTTAACCGATTTTGAAGGAAGTAATCACAACAATACACGTTTGCCCCATCACGCTTCCAGTTACATTCCCAAAGACAAAGGTTATTTTCCGTTCTTCTTCAAAAAGATCAACGACCAGATGATCCTGAACTATGAAGGCGGAGAAATTCCTTTAGGTTCACAGGTTCTGAGCATTAACGGAATGTCTGACGGTGATCTGTTAAAGCATTTTTCCAAGTATTATACAACAGATGGCTACAATCAAACAGCAAATGACAAGGCGTGCATCGAAAACAGCTATGGGTGGATCTTCCCTTTTGAAGTCGGTGTCTTTGATCAATTTGACATCACTTATAAAACTCCGGGGTCGGGAGAGGTGAAGCAAATCCGTTTGAAAAGTCTCAGTAGGGAAGAAAACGCATTGCGTTACCGTGGTCGTTATTCCGCAAAGCTGGACAGTCTGACCGATTTCAATTTCCAGGATAAATACAGCTTCAAGCACATTTCTCCTAAAACAGGTTTGTTGAATTTCAGGATCTTTACGATGGCGTCTAATGCGGAAGACCCGGATTTTAAAACATTTTCAAACTATTTAGATAGTTTATTTGTGAGTTTTAAAAAAGAAGGCTTGCAAAACCTGGTGATTGATGTCCGGAACAATCCGGGAGGGAATGACCCGACTTACGAAAAGGTTTTCACTTACCTTACGGATCATCCCTTCCGCGAAAACACAGAGGCCTATATTATTTTCAATAAATTGCCTTATTCGCAGTATTACAAATGGAATTCTTCTGACAAGAGCAATCAAAAGCGCGAGTTAAAAGAATTGAATGCTTATCTGCAAACTACTTTTTCAGTTAAAAAAGCGGGGCATTATCATCAGGATTCGCGATTCAACCCGGTTTACACTCCGGATACCAGCCGGTTTAAAGGAAACATTTACCTGTTGATCAACGAAGATGTTGGTTCAGCCGCGTCACATTTTGCGTCACTGGTAAGAGGTCATTCTGACGCCGTGATTGTAGGCGTTGAAACTTCCGGAGGTTATTACGGGCACAACGGGCATTTTCCGGTAGAATATGTGCTGCCCCATTCAAAAATCACTACGCGTTTTTCCATTGTGCATGTAACGCAGGATGCTCCTCAGAAAAGCAGTCAGCCGGTTGGAAGAGGAATCATTCCGGATCACCAGGTGTCCCAATCGTTTGAAGATTTTATGCGCAACGAAGATACCCAGATGAAGTATGTACTGAAATTGATAGAAAGTAATCAGTAACCAAAAAAGGGCATTCGTACACTCAACGAATACCCTTATTTGCCTGGCACTACCGCCAGAAGGAGCTTAATGTACGACCGGTAGTTTTCTTTACGTCCATGTTACTACTACTTTTAATCACTACCAGGTACACTCCTGTGTAAATATGGCTTCCTAACGATCTGTTTCTGAATGAGTCAAAGTTCTGCCATTCAAATTCGTTTTCAAATAGTGCAAATGACGTATAATTAGGGCGGTGTGCTGAAAAAAGAGCTTAAATATTCATTTTGAAAATAAAACAATCGGAAAAATGTTGTATTTTTCAAATTGAAAATTCCTATCAATATGAAAAATAGCCGGGGAAGTATTCTGTTTGAGCGTATTCTGTTTGTCATAATCGGTTTACTGCTGATTTTTGTCTGCACCACCGGTTTTTGGGTCTATGATCGTTTGGCACAGGTTTCCGAAAGTCCTTTACCTACCGACTTAAAAGAAAACCGCCGGTTTATTGTGCGAGATTTGAACAGTAATATCCTGAAATCTGATAACCTCACTTATTCGTACCTCTACCAGAATAACCCGGATGCATTGCTTGATTTTGAGATCCTGGAATCGCAGACAACCCGGAAAATGGATTTGTTGAAGTCTTATAGAATGGATGATTCGACTTATCAGCGGCAAATCAACAAACTGGCAATACTTGTAGAAGCGCGTTTCTTCAACCTGGATACGCTGATGAGTATAAAAAATGAGAACCGGGTGGATGAAACGATGTCACTGGTGGAAAATGAAGTGCAGAATGCCAGTGAGGTTGCCCGTATAAAAATGGAGATCCGCGACCGGATCAATGCGATCCAGGCTCCGGAAGTCCAGGAGCTCCAAACGGAAGAGGCAAAGAAAAAATGGTTTCAGCGAAAAAATAATAAAAAGCCTGCTGCGGCAACTCCGGCTCCGGCTGCTCAACCACAGATCAAACTAAAAGCATCGGATATTGCTGCCGAAAGTACCAATGAAATAGCTCGTAAAATTCAATCGGTTAAAACTGCAGCTGTTTCCAAAGAAACATATCTGAACTTGTACAAGCTTGAACTTGAACAGCAAAACAATCAGTTGAGCAAGCAGATCGGCCAGATTTTCCAGGCGATCGAACTGGCAGACAAAAAAGAATTGCTGGACGAAACACAACATGCCAAACAGGTTGCTGCGGATACCAACGAGATCATCTTTTTGTTCAGTATTATTTCCATTCTCTTAATCCTGATGATCGTGCTATTGATCATTACCTTGTTCAATAGATCGAAAGAAACGAATGCGCAGCTCAAACTGGCAAAAGATAAAAGTGATCAGCTTACGGAAGCCAAATCCCGTTTCCTGGCTACGATGAGCCATGAAATCCGCACACCGTTAAATGCAATTTCTGGCTTTACGGAACAATTGTTCTTTGAACCGCTGAACCAAAGTGCGGCTAAAAAGGTCAAGATTATCCGAAGCTCGGTGAAGCATCTTTCCCAGATTACCAATGAGATCCTGGATCTTTCCAAATTGGAAAAAGACCACATTCAGCTGGAAAAAATTGCGTTCAATCCGGCCAGTGAGATCATGACACTGCACGAGCAGTATGAACTGCAGGTAAGAGACCGGAATAATCACCTGGTGGTGGAACTGGGTCAAAAACCTTTCCCGAATGTGATCGGTGACCCATTGCGTTTCCGGCAGATCATCATTAACCTGATCAGCAATGCCAATAAATTTTCAACCGATGGGGTGATCACGATCAGCTTGAAATTCGAAGAACTCGAAAAGCGCCAGATTCGCTGCCTGATCGAAGTCCGGGACCAGGGAATAGGGATGTCGAAAAGCCATTTGAACCGGATTTTTGAACCTTTTGAACAGGCAGACCTTGCAGTAACACGAAAATACGGCGGAACCGGGTTGGGGTTGAGTATTACCAAGCAGATCATCGACAAACAGAACGGAAGTGTTCGGGTTGAAAGCGAGGAAGGAATCGGGACTACTTTCTACATCGAACTGCCTTTCGAGGAAACGGAAGAACAAGTGGACGCTCCGCGTGAACCTTCCCGCACGGATTTCTCTTTCCTGAAAGATAAAAACGTACTGATTGTAGATGACGAACCGTTTAACCGTACTCTACTTCGGAGTATGTTCCACGGAGTGAATATCACGATCCTGGAAGCTGCTAACGGAGTGGAAGCACTGGAGCAATTGAAGAACAACGATGTCGATATCCTATTGCTGGATGTACGTATGCCGGAAATGAACGGACATGAACTCCGGGAGAAAATGACCGAATTGGAAACACTGGACCAAATTCCGGTGGTGGGCTTGACAGCAACGTTAAACCCCGAGAAAAGACAACGCATGCTGGATTCCGGCTGGACGGAAGTGCTTACGAAACCCGTTAGCCCCGAGGAATTGCGAAATGTATTATACCAAATTTATAAAGATCACAATATGGGAACTGAATTAGATGAAGCAGACTTCAAAAGTCTCCAGAAACTGACCAATAATAACGACAGTTTCTACCGGGAATTATTGCAGACTTTCGTCAACTCCACAGAGAACGGGTTGATCCGGATAAAAGAACTTGCTGCGGAGGAAAAGTGGGACGACGCTTCCGAACTGGCGCACCAACTGGCTGCACCTTTCAAGCATTTCGGGGCAAATAACTGTTACACGACTTTGAAAGAGATCGAACGTAAGGGCAAAGAACTCAAGGTTGATCCTGCTATCAAAGAACTGATTGAAGTGTTTGAAGAGCAGGCAAAACACATTATTACACAGGTAAAAGAAGAATTAAACTAAGATTAGATTATGGAAACCGGGATCGCACAGCGCATATTTATAGTGGAAGACAATGATTGGTACCAGAAACTATTAGTACATACCGTTTCATTGAATCCGGATTACGAAGTAGAGTCTTTCTCGACTGGAAAGGAATTGCTGAACCGTTTGAATACGGATGTTCCTGATTTGATCACGATGGACTACCGCTTGCCGGATATTTCCGGAGAAGAGCTCCTAGAGAAAGTGAAAGCCTTGTGTCCGGGAACACAGGTAATCGTTATTTCGGAACAGGAAGAGATTGAAACCGCAGTTAGTTTGCTCAAATTGGGTGCTTACGACTATATCGTGAAGGGAAACGACATCCGGAATCGCCTGTTGAATACCCTTTCCAATGCTCAGAACCAGACGAAATTGTTGAAGAAGATCGAAAAGCTGGAGCAGGAAGTACAAACGAAATACAATTTCAGCGATACGATTATCGGGCAAAGCAGCAAGATGCAGCATATTTTTACGTTATTGCAGAAAGCGGTGTCGAACAACATTACTATTTCCATTACGGGAGAAACCGGTACCGGGAAAGAAGTCATTGCCAAGGCAATTCATTACAACTCCATTTACAAAGACAAGCCTTTCGTTGCGATCAACGTAGCAGCCATTCCGAAGGAATTGTTCGAAAGTGAATTGTTCGGGCATGAAAAAGGTTCCTTTACGGGTGCCAACCAAACGCGGATCGGTAAATTTGAGGAGGCAGACGGCGGAACTTTATTCCTGGACGAAATTGCGGAATTAGATCCTGTATTCCAGGCCAAACTGCTACGCGCACTCCAAGAGCGGGAGATAACCCGGGTAGGAGGGAACAAAGTTTACAAGTTCAACTGCCGGATCATTGTAGCGACCCATAAAAATTTGCTTCATGAAGTAAAATCCGGTGCTTTCAGAGAAGATTTGTACTATCGTTTGTTCGGTCTTCCGATCGAATTGCCACCGCTTCGTGAACGCGAAAAAGATACCCTGCTTATGAGCAAGAGTTTCGTGGAGCGTTTCTGCAAAGAAAACGGAATGTCGGTGAAAAAAATCAGTCCGGCGGCACAAAACAAATTATTGGCTTATCCCTGGCCGGGTAATGTGCGCGAATTGAAATCAGTGATCGAATTGGCTTCTGTTATGTCGATGAACGATGTGATCGAGGCAGACGATATTGTAGTTGCAAGCGCAGACATTCTTTCGGGAATTATTGCAGAGGAAATGAGTTTGCGGGCATATAACCGCAGGATCGTGCAGTTGTTCCTGGATAAGTATAACAACAACACAAAATTGGTTGCCGATAAACTGGATATTGGCCAAACCACGATTTACCGCATGCTTAAAGAAGGAGAAGAAGATCAGATTGTTAACTCAAATTAATTAAATGCTTTTCATTTTGAAAATATTTTTTTCATTTTGAAAATAATTCGAATAAGTGCCAAACATGAAACCCTTGATTTTAAAGGGTTTTTTCTTTTAGTGGTGCTTTGGCACGTTCTTTATAATAGATAATGCAGAAATCACTTTTGAAAAAACGTTTTCAGCAAGTGACTAAAGAAAAGATTGAAATAAAAATTGAGTTATAAAAGTAGGAATATTTCCGTTCGATGTGGTCATGTGGTTCTCCGGGGCCACTCCACAAAAAACAGGAATCCTGCAATAAGATCTTTGCAATAGTGTCGACTTAGGAATTATGGTATAGTGGGTTTGAATTACAAAATTCCTAAGGCACCTGTTGCGAGACATTGAAGATTATGAAGAAATATTAAAGAGCGTACTATCAATCATAACGCTATAAGTTAGGTAACAATTAGGTTAGTTTAGGTTTCAGTTTAGGTTTAATTTAGAGGTAATACATGTACAAGGTTGATAGTGAAGTACGTGTGGTAGCTACACCCCCGTTGAAGAATATTTAACGGGGGTTCGTATTTTCAGTCGGTACGCGATGGATCTCTATCCATTATCACTTTTCCATCATTTTATAAATCCAATTGTAACTTTTAGAAATGTCAGCCGTCTTAGTTCAGGAACCAAATAATACTTATGAAAATGAAAAGAATTACGCTTATTATACTGCTTTTCATGCTCTTTGCGGGAATTAGCCAACGGGTTTATGCTCAAATCAGTTACCGCTATGAAACGAGTCTCAAAGACCGGAAGGATGATAAGCTGACTGTACGCTTAAAAATCAGTGGTTTTTCCGAAGATACATTGACTTATTGTTTTCCGAAGATTATCCCGGGAATATATGGTGCCATGAATTTCGGACAGTACATTTCTTCTTTCGAAGTAGTTGACGCAAAGGGGAAAAAACTAAAAACAGAAAAAACAGATGTGAACTCCTGGAAGATCTACCAGGCAAAACGTATCGCAGCTGTTTCCTACCGTGTGGATGATGCCTGGGAAGCTTTTGACGAAAAAATGGAACACGGGTTTTACCGCTCCGCTGCAAGTTCGTTCAGTGACAGTTCGTTTGTTATTACCCCGAATAGTTTGTTCGGTTATTTCCGCGGTCATATTGACCATCCGGTAGAAGTGACCATCCGCAAGGGAATGAATTTATACCCGGCAACAAGTCTGAAGAAAACAGTGAAACCGACATTGGACTTCTTTACGGCAGAAAATTACCATCAATTGGTTGACAACCCGATCCTGTATGCTTTTCCGGATACGGCAATGATCCATTTACCCGGAATTTCGGTAGAAGTGGCTTGTTATTCAACTTCTAAAAAGTCCATTTCAAAAGACATTGCTGAATACATTCGTCCGTTGCTGATCAACCAGGCGAAATACCTCAATAACCAGCTTCCGGTGGACCGCTATACCTTTTTGATCTATCACAGCCTGGCTCCCAACAAAACGCATTTGATCGGCGATGGCCTGGAGCATTCCAATTCGACTTTGATCTTGTTGTATATGCCTTTGGATATCCCAACCATCCGTCAGAACATTTATGGGATTGCCAGCCATGAATTCTTCCATACACTCATGCCATTGGGGCTGCATTCGCACGAAATAGAGCATTACGACTACAACGAACCGAAATTCTCCAAACACTTGTGGCTTTACGAAGGAATGACGGAATATTTTACCATGCACATGCCTGTGAAAACCGGTCTGCATACGGAAAAAGAATTTCTCAAAGCGGTAGAAGAAAAAATAGCTGTGATGAAGCGATTCAATGCCGATTTGGCTATTACGGATCTCAGCCTGAACCCGATGGAAATGCAGGAGGAATATTACAACGTGTATCTCAAAGGAGCTCTGATCAATTTGTGCCTCGATATCAAACTCCGTGAATTATCGGGCGGAAAATACGGAACAAAAGATTTGGTATTGCAGCTAACCGAACGCTATGGAAAAGGAAAATCTTTCGAGGACGATCAATTATTCAGTGATATCGTCCAGATCACCGGATTCAAAGAACTGGAACCTTTCATCAAAGACTATATTGAAGGAACAAAACCGCTTCCGTTAAAAGAGTTGCTTTTAAAAGCCGGATTGAAACTGGAGGAAGGAAAGATTTCGGAAGTAGAGGATGCAACGGCAGAGCAGTTGAAGTTGCGGGGGGAGTGGTTGCATTGAAAATCTCATTCTGACCTTTCTCTTAAAAGACCTAAAGGGGCATAGGAAGATTACCTCATTTTGGGAAATGAACATTTAATCTATTAGTAGAAGATTATGTGTTAAATTCTGAAAAATCAAAAACTATAAATGTTTTGATACAGAAAGTTGTTAGACTAAAAAACACTCTACATTTTTGTAAAGTGTTTTTTAGTAAATCATCTGATTGTGTTCGAATTTTTGTAAAAACAGCCAAACGCAGAATGAACATTTTCCAATATTCCGGGTTGTTCATTTTTTGTTTCCTAATTTGAGTTGCGCTAGTAGGTACAAAATATTGATGGATCCTCTGCTACGTTTCTAATAATTATCATAAATTGTTTTTAATGGGGTTCCATTCTTAGAGAACGAAAACTTGATGTATTTGAATTTATCACGTTCATACATTTCTATTTTTTTAAGATTACCATTTCGGCGAAAATAAAACCTTTGACCATTTTCAACTCCAGAGTCCAGACACTTAATTTGCTTAATTTTCTTAGTTAACAACCTCAATTTAATATATACATACCTACCTTTAAGTGAGTCACTATTTCCTTCTATTGAAACACCATTAGAATTAATCATAAACACTCGACTTGAATTAGATTTTACTAAAACATGAAATGTCGAATCTTTTTTTGAGACCATAAGTTCACAATTTTTAAAATGTAAGCTATAGTCCTCAATAATCTGAGAATTCAGACTAAAAAAGTTCATTATCAAAAGCAGTAATAAAAATTTCGATAATTTATTATTGCGTGATCGTCTTATTTTCTTTTCTATAAATAATTTCACTAGCACCTTTAACTTTTCCTTTAGAATTACGCATACTATTTATTGCTTCTTCAGCACTAACGTGTTTTCCCATTTGATCTCCCTTATCTCCAGTATTATCTTTAATTAATTCGTTGTAATTGGGAGATGAATTAAACCACTCATTAATAGCAGCATCTGTATCTTTACCATCTTCTATCAATTTATTGATTTTGGTTGATTCATACTTGTTTTCAGGGTCGAGATCAGACAATTTAACTCCATCCTTTGTTGCTGCTTCCACAGCAGATCTTTTAGAAGCAACCTCGTCTTCCAGGTCATACCCCACAACATCACCTTCCGGACTTGACGTTTTTATATAACCTATGTCTCCCACTTCAAATTGATAAGCATGAGTAGTTTCGTCTGCCAGGATTCCCCCGGTAACATCACCGTCAATTGCAATATTCATTTCAATTCGTTTCGTACTAAAGTTGTATGTGGTGTACCCCCCCATAGGTAAATTTTCAGATGGATTTTCAACATTAACGTGGTATACTATTTCTGATGCTTTCAATTTGTCTAATTGAGCTTTTTTTGTCTCGGAGGCTTGGCTATACATTTTGTTGAAAAGATTCTCACTTTCCGTATTTGCAAAAGTTATAACTCGTCCATCCGGATCTAAAAATATAATTGGTGAATTTGCAACAAAGTTATATGTACTGAGGTCTGGATACTTTACAGCCAGCGGATCAATAGTCAGCCATCTTCCTATCCTCGGATCCAATATCCTTGCACCAAAATCATAAGAGTTTCCTCCTCCTTTCAATTCATCATCCTTCTCCATATTATTGAAACCATAACGATATGCTCTACTATGAACTAAAGTTCCTCCTGTTCCGGAATTATTGGTGATAGAAATATCATCCAGGTAGTATGTTCCGGCCTGACGTATCTGTACAAAAATGTATCCTGTAGTACTTGTGAAATTCAGAGTATATGTTCCGTTACTTGTAGCAGAATTCAAAGCATACAATGACCCTACGCTGCTCATACTCGGACAATTATAGAATACCAGGATGTTGACATTCGGTGCTGTTCCTTTGTCAATTTTCACAGTTAACGTATGAGGCACTCCAACTGGTACTGCGAAGAACTGATGTGCTCCATGTGCTCCATTCGTACTCACCACTTTCAAGCGTTTTGTAACGGTATTATCTATAGAAAGAGTAGTTGAACTATAGTGTCCCCAACCATCTACAGTAGTTACTGACCCTACTGTTGTGATAGTCGGATTCTCAAAATCTGTGCTGTAAATTGTTTGCAATGTCGGGATACTCTCTACATATGGGTCCGGTTCGAAATTACGTCCTTCCAAAATAACACCGAACGGACTGTAATCTGTTGCCTGACGAATATCTGCCAGGTAGTAATCTACACTTCCTCCGTTATTATGGGAAATGATTTTGTCAGAGACAACTGTGAGTACATTTCCTAAATGATTGGATAACTCATAGTTTCGATCCCCGATGTGATGCTGTATATTACTCATGGAATACACATCATTCTGAGTTCCAAGTAATGGAATTCGCTCGTTATGTAAACCTAAACGGGAAGAACCATACATGTGTTTTTCTGTTTGGGTATAAGAAATACTGGATGCATTGGTATTAATCGACCGTTCATATACACTCATGGTATTTCCCCGGGCATCCAATACATAATATGTTGATTTTTCCAATACGTTTGCGTCGGTATATGTGTGTTTTGCTATACGACGTCCCATAGCATCGTAATCGAAAGATACGTTTTCTTTCCCGGATCCCGGAGTACGTGTGATTTTTTTAACTTTTCCATCGATACGCCAGGTGATGGATGAGATGAATTCCTGAGCATCTCCGATCAATCTTCCTTCTGCATCATAGGTGTAATTATTCAATCCCTGACCAGGATCAATGTCCAGGGAATTGTAATTTTTGGTATCGTTCACAGAATACAAACGGTTGTGCTTTTTAGCATTGGTTGTCCCAATAGTACCGGCGATGTCTTTGTATCGATAAGTCAAATTATCGATCAATACAGGAGTTGCCGCACCATCATAACGCACTTGTGTCATGATATTCCCGTTGGCATCATAAGTAAAGGTATTGCGGTATTTTGCTACCTGGCCAGTTCCCCAATTGTTCCCTCCCGGATTCAGGTTGCTAAAACTGTTTGATTCGATGATTCGATTCAGCTGATCGTATTTATAGACATTTCCCAGCGGCAATACATTTCTTGTATCCGGATGTGTGAGTGTTGTAATCATCCTACCAATATTTCCATTGAACAAGTTTCCATTGCCTATGTTATACGAAGGGGAAACCAGATCACTGCTTGCCTGATTGGCAATGAAAGTATTATTTCCTCCAATTGCGCCCGGATAGTCCCCATTAAAATAATGCAAACTATAGCCATAAACATCCTTTGCTACTGTATGATTCGCGCTCAAACTTGCACCATCCATACCTGGGTCACGATTCGCATCTAATGTATTAGAGTTGATAGACTTAATCCAACCATGGAGAGTATAAATATAGTCCAGTCCCTGAACTTCCTGATCACCAAGAACAGTGCGTGCCAAAGGACCGTGCTGATAGTATTCATAACTCACTTCCCGATCCCACATGGTACTCCATTCCGGTTCATTTTGGATGGATGCAACAGATGAATTAGTTGTAGTTAATGGTGTCTCCAAGGTTGTGTAAACATCCATAATCCTGTTATCTGCGTCGTAATTGTAGGAATGATGCCACTGATCTGCATTACCTGTTTGGTAATCCACCCGGTGTACATTTCCGGAAACCAGATCATAAATGTAATCCAACCGTTTCAAGCGCTGGTCTCCGATACCTGCTATGTTTTTGATCAAACGATTGTCCTGGTACAACGTTTTCACGTTTCCATGAATGTCATAATCGTAGTGTGTTGCGTGATCGTATTCATTGGCATTGGCAGAATAAACTTCCATGTAAGCAATGTGGACAATCCGTTTGCGTTGTGTAGCGGTATTCAAACTGCTTAAAGAAGTGACTTCTGTACTCATCGCGGTGTTTGTTTTGTCGTAATAACTTCTGGTAACTTCTTTCCGTGTAAGTGTCGGGCTATAATTCAACCAGGTTGCCAGTTTGGTGTCGTCAATCACATTGGGAACAGTCATTCCTCCTACATTCGTTCCGAAAATACTGGAGAATGCAGGTCCGCTATCGTCATTAGATGACATTTCACCCGCCTCGTAAACACGGCCCAACCCATCGTATAAGGTGTAAGAATACTTATCGTCGGTTTTTGTTGCCGTACTTCCCGATTGCCGGGAATTTTGGTTTACTACAATTCTTCCCAAGCGGTCATAGTAGAATTTTGCAGAATACAATCCACTCTCAAAATTCAGGGTACGGACCATGGCCTGGTTGGCATTCGCATTGGCAGGAGTTAGGAAATTACCTCCATAAATTGCCCTGTTTTGTGAGCTGAATGCAATGGCATTGATGTTATACAAACCTGGTGAAATGGACAAAGGATCAGTAAATGACTGATTCGTTGCTGCGAATCCGGAAGCTAAGATATCGCGTGTAACATTTTCGTTATTCGGCGAGTACAATTTGTAGACTACTCCTGAATTACCCACTGCCAATCCAGTCTTGTTATCCAGGAAATAAACATCGCGGAAGACAACACCGGATACACTTGCCAGTGCATAATTGGTATTTGTACTGAATTTGTAGTAATGGATTTTTCCGGCATCTCCGACCATGATCGCAGATTTATTTTCAAGTATGTGGATTCCACGAATTACACTAGTTCCCGTATAGCTTGGAATACTTAATGTATAAGTACTTCCCAAGTTCGATATGGAAATCTTAGCTAAACTATTTGCATAAGCCACATATCCGAATAGTGGATCTGCTTTCGAGAATTGGATGTCATTGACCGTACCGCTCAACCCTGTATGTGACACTGCACCATTGTCTGCTCTCAAGAAGTAATTTACTCCTCCGATGACTGCAAAGTGAGTGCCGTTCGGGTTGGATTTGGTCCACACTTTTGTCAATCCTGCTGTTCCCACCACAGTTGACGGAATATTGATCTTCCAACTTATTCCTCCATCAACAGTTGAACGAATAAAGTAATAATCTCCGATCACAGTTCCAAACTGACCATTTTGGAAATGCACATCGTTCATTTTAGCACTAAACACCCGGTTGATCCTGGTTGCAAAGTTTGTATTCAATCGGATTACTTCTGAACCTGTTCCAACGGCCATGGCTTTATTAGTAAATCCACTTATGAAATCAACTCCCTGAAGCGTTTTGTTTGTTACGCTCACTCCCGGTGTGAAGAAATCTGTAACCACATTTGGTGTATAGTAAACCGAACCATTTTCACCCACTAAGTATACTGAAAGACCACTTACTGCAATGTCCCTGATATCATTTGCAGCACTGTGATCGGAAACTTTCGAACCACTGGTGGTATACAAATCCGGCTCCAAGCCCCAGGAAGTTGACTTTAACGTAGCCAATAATCCGTCTGCTCCTGCAACCAGGTAGTAGGTAACGCTACTTGAAATATATTCATTTGCCGTAGAAACATCGGATGTAGAACCAATTGCCCGCAAACTAACCGTATTTGTTGCAGTACTAACTGGCCGGGTAAATACTTGTCCGTTCTGCCCGGTTATCAAAAGGGCAGAAGCTGTTCTGCGCAGGCTTGTTAATCCTCTCAAACGATGCTGTGTTCTATCTGTAAATGTTAGAGAAAGTGCATTGTTGGATGCTGGTATTGCTGTCAATGAAGGTGCGGTAAAAATTCCACCGTTAGTACCCACAATTGTAACGTTTGAACCATGAACCGCCAGTTTGGTAATTAGTGAAGTTCCCGGATTCAACGTGGTGTTGTAATAGAAATAAGGTCCTGCGGAAGTTGCCTCTTTTCCATAAATCCGCTTATCCGAAGAACGGTAAGCTACTACGTAGTCTAGTGAAGAAATCGTGATTTTATCCAAAGAAACGAACGCATTGTTTGTTCCTGTAACAGCAACAAACCCATCGTAGGTACCTCCGATTGTTAACGATTTGGAGCGGTAAATAATTCCGTTAGTAGCAAGTACTTCAACTCCAACTCCGGCTCCGGATTTGACGATCACCATTTCTTTCGGAATAATGGTACTGTTTCCTAAAAGTGCAACATCGGTATAAGTTACATCCGCCGACATTCCGGTAAACGTATTGGAACGGTACAATCGGTAGTTTCCACCGGAAAGTCCTATCCCGAAGTAAGTTACATTCGTTCCATCCTGGTAAGTTGCTGTTATCTCAAAGTTGGTTGTTTGAGGTGCTGTTGGCGTTTGATCAATTTCACTGATGGCACCTGTTGTTGTAATGAGGATATTCTTCGTATAACCTTTATTCAAAGGTGCCCCGGTATTTCCATGAAGCATTACTTCTAATGTTGTTCCAGTTCTTCTGATAAAAGACAGTTTGGCATCGTTATAATTCTCCTGCAATGCGCTCCAGGTAAGTCCGCCATCCATTGTTTTGCGGATCACTTTCACTCCATTTTCAGTAATGCGTGCAAGTCCTCTGGATTCATTCAACATAAAAACCTGATCAATTAGACCGGCTGTTCCGGATAGTTTTAATTGTTGCCTGTAAGTTGTACCTGAATTTCCATTGATGAAGGAAATATTCCCATCATTTCCTGCAACTATACCATCTGTTGCATTGATGAATGAGATTGCTCCCAGGTTTCCAACCAGGGTTTTATCAACCACATAAGTTGTGGCAGCATTGCTGACGATAACGGCATCGTAAGTAACGGAGGATTCCATTAAAGAAACCAGGTATACGATTCCGATCATATTGGTTACATTCCCTTGCAGGGTGAAGTCTTTCCATTCCGGAACCGAATAAGTACCGTTGCTTGGTGGAGTTCCATAAGCTGTAACAACCCCAGATGAAGTTATTTTTCTCAACTGCCCAGTCAGGCGTTCCAATACATATGCATCTGTGCCAACGACCTCAATAGCCGACAAATCTGAAGTCAGGGAAGTATTTACCAAATCCCAGTTCTGACCACCGTCGTTCGTTAGTAATACAATTCCACCGGTTCCTATTGCGTACCCAATGGTAGCGGAAGCCATTTTCACTTCTTTGAGATCAGAACCCAATGTATTGGTAATACGCGTCCAGTTTAATCCTCCATTGGTAGTTTTGAACAAATACCCTCTGCTCAATAGTGGAACTGTCGGTGCATCCATGTACCCACTTAGATATCCCTGATTTGCATCCACCATTTGAATCGCAGTAGTACTTAAACCAATTGGCAAACCGTTTGGCAAAGACAACTCAAATACGTCTATGGCATCCTGATCCGGCATATTTTGCGCTACTAATTGATTCAGGGAATTGTACAAATAAGTTGTAGCCATCCGGTGATTGGTGATTACCAGATGTGTGTTATTCAGACGATCGGATTTAATGGCTGCTTTGATATTTGCATCACTGATATCAATCAATTGAACTCCTTCCGGTGGAACCGTTTTGATGAGGTTTCCTGCCTGGTCATAGTAATACAATGTGAAGTGGTGTTCAATCTCGTTGTATAACATGTTCATATTCTCCAAAGCTCCCATACAGTGCTTGATGTACTCGGTACCCAATTGTGTTTGAAGCATCTGAATTTGCTCGTTGTAGGCAATTTGTGCGTTGACCTCATTATTACTTTGATAGAATTCAGTACAAGGATCTGTCAGCGTCACATCAAATGTTTCATAGGTCAATGTTGTTGTATCCATTACACAAGGAACTTCCGGTTCGGACAAACAGAAATCCAGTAAATCAGGAATTTTGCCATTCTTAATGCCGTTCAGTAATAGATTCAATTCAGAACAATACTCATCCACACAGTTGCATAAGTCATTTTCTATAAAGACATCGTAATCAAGGATAGGTACTGGTGCACCCGGTCCTCTCAAAGTATTGTAGTTTCGAGTCGTTGATACATATTGATCGTATTCCAGACTACAGTTGCTCTGCGGCTCGGAATTCATTTTTGTGCAATATTCTGCAATAGTCATCGGATGACTCAAATTTTCTGTAGCGGATGCAGTCAAATACTCCAATAAGTAATTCGAATATCCTGCTAAACACTTACAGTCAATGGTTTCCGGAGGAGCAATTGGTAACGTAACCTGATTTGCGATTGCCCAGGCAGATGTATTGAATATCTTAATTTCAGTTGAATACAATACATAGATGTTTTTACAATCATCCCCACTCGGATTAAACGGGGTACATGCGTCAGTGCGTTTGATTCTTTCTGGACAGGTATTCGCATAAGCCAATGAGAAAATGTTCACTATAGCTGAATACATATTCACACCACAGCAATATCCTTGTTTTACAAAGTCTGCATACGTAAACATCGGATACAATGTGGCATAATCCGGACAAGTTGAATTTACTGCCTGTTGTGCCGCAAACATCCCATAAGCTGCTACATAATCTTCATACATATCCAAACAGTACAGTTCGGAGTTTGTATTTACTTGTGTGAACAATTCATCATCTAATGAACTAAGATCAATAATCCCGTCTGTTTGCTCAGAAGTAGCAGGGCCTTGCATGTCTTTAATTACTTCCTGCGTACAAGCAGTACAGACCTTCAGATTAAAGCAAGAGGTACCATCCAGGGAATCGTGGTAAACCATACCGCCTGAAGCGTAGGTAATATACAATCTGAAATCGTTGTAGGATCCATAGTAATTCTGCTCCAACAACTGAACATCATTTACCGATAAAATGGCATCGAAATTGAATGCAGGATTTACTCCGTTATATTTCAGGATCAAATCACAAGACCCTGGCATGTCATATGTTAAAATACGTCTTGTAACATCATCCGTACCGATAATACCTGAAGCTGTTGGAGTACTTGGCAGCTGACTGTTCAGTACAGAAGTCCACAGAGGGGTATTGTATAGATTAAACGGCTCGTTCTGATTTTCCAGTGAAAATTTCAATACAGCCATTAAATCATCGTATGTATCGTATTCTTCACCTGTACATAGGATAGCGTCATCCAAACCACATTCTCCTACCGGAATCATTACGTTTCCGTTTCGGATCAAATCGCACAACATGGTGCCCAGGTAATTTCCTGAAGCATCGTTACAAACCAATTCCATGGTATTGTTCGGCCCCGGAATCAGATCTGAAATTGATTTGATTAAAGGAATAGATGCCAATGTCAGTGTAGAAGGAGTGGCACTTAGTATTTTAATACGAATAGTTGCAACACCGTCGGTTAATTCAAATCCCGGAATGGTAGCATTGTATCTCCATTTTAATGCTCCTCCCGGAACAAATGCAGGATTTACAGTATAGTTGGTTGCATTGTCAATAAATGGCACATAAGGATTGACGCTTAAATCTACCAATGTCGTACTTGATAAGGTACTCATTTGGGCCAATGTATTTGTAAGACTTTTCAATGACTTTCCAAAATCATTCTTCTTACAAACATCCGGGAAGGTACAATTACCGATTTTGAATGTGGTATTTCCTGTTAAGTGTTGGGTATAAACCGTTCCGCTGATATTCACTTTTGCTACGACCGTAAATTCATACAATGAACCAACTATTTGTGTAAAGTGAATATTTCCGAAAGAGACAATATTTGACCAGTTGTAAGTCATACTTCCCGGTGCTTTTACCAATCTGAAGGTACCAAAAGAGGAACTTCCTTCTTGTAACAATACTTCTAAGACGCTACTTGTGTTGGTAACCTGAGTCCATGTCAAAGTGGGTACTGAAACAGGGATTTCAAAATTTTGCATGGATAGGATCAACCCTGACAAAGCGTTTAAGTTAACGGTGAAACTATTGTCGTCCAAAACTCCTGTACTTGCAGCTTCTGATAGAACGCGTTCAAATGTAACTGCTATCGGACACTGTCCTGTTAATATATATTGTTGATACGCAATTTGGCTAGGGTCGGTATTTATGTTTGCTAATGTATTACCAAAACGAATTTGCTTGTATTTGTAAAATTCTTTTCTGGAAATGGCACAGGGTTGTTCCGTATTGAAGAACTCACCAACAAAGAATGGTGGAGAAAACGGATTGATCTGGAAGAAATTGTATGCAAACGGGTTGAAATCCAGGTTTCCGATACAATCATTGTAACCGGGAGTAGCATTTGTTAGTGCTGCAGTTCGTGCTATTGTCTGCTGTATTTCTTGTTTTGCAGCAATGTACATCCCTCTGAATGTCATCCATTCTTCATCACGAAGCTGCATATTTTGTGTTGTGGTATTACCGGGTACATTTGCAAAGAGATCCAAATCAGCAGTAGTTGGAACCGAACCGATCAGGTTGTTTCCTCCTCTGTTCATCATTGCGGCAACCTGCATCATCGAGTAAGGCACTCCATTGATTACAGTGTAATTCATGATTTTGGTATTCAATGCAGCATTCGCCAATCCAAACGGATCTCTTAGGAATGCGCCCGGAGAACTTCCTGGGGTATCCCAGAAATGATTCACCCGTGCATTTACCGGACCAGTCATGGAATTAATGAATCCTTCGGATTGTGCTAAAGCCCAGGTGTTGATACTCATCATCTTCTGATCAAATGATTCGGAAGAATACAAATCACTTGGGTTTGCTTTCACATAAAACGTGCGGAAAGTAGTTAACATCTGGTATTCCGGATGGTAATATACCAATGAATTGGCCCAGTAAGGATTTGCACTGTAATAATTCACAAAATCACTCAAGTTCAATAAATACTGGGGATACGTGTAATAATCTCCCGTTACAGGATCCAATTGAACCTGGTTCCCCAAAGTAAGTGATCCCTGTACTGCCGGAGTGGAAGCTGTAATGGTATTCGATACAATCGTTACATTGTCCAATTTGATACGGGATCTCGTAACGCCATCCGATTCAAAGTAATAGTTTTGAATTGTTGTTTCTACATCGTATTTAGGATTTTTCCAATGCGCACCACCAACTATAGCTGCTTTTGGGAGTGCATTAGAACTAGTCATATTCAGAACAGAAACAGGGAAAAGACTTGGTTGAACCTGGTTCTGATTATTTAAATACTCTCCGTATTGTCCGTTCGGTCTTACATCCACCAACAGGATATTACGCATGTTCTCGTAATAAGAAGCTGCTTTACATGGAGCATTACAAGCATCCAATTCACCCTGGTATTGTTCTTCGGTACCACCGGCATTGATGTACTCCAATAAGCTTCCCAGATTTGCCACACATTCCGCACAGCTGAAGTCATCCAAACAATCATCAATATTGGAGCTTTCGCCTACTTCATCTAAAATTGTTTCATAGTTTTTAATGCAAGTATTGATTCCATTAGCCGAAGTATCCGTATACATTGCCATGTAAGTATCTAAGGCATCCTGATTAACCGTAAGCGTTTTGGTAATCTGGTATGTTCCAACCGGTAAATCTTCAATAACAAAAGTGGTGTCAAAGCTATAAGGCTGGCAATCCGTTTGAAAAAGGATATCTCCATTGGGTTTCACCGTAAAACGCCCCGCCAGTTTATCTGAAAGGCTGGCCGGACTTACTAATTCTCCACAAAGATCACGCACCTCTATGGATAAATCGTAAACACAATTGAAGCATAAATTCCCCAGACAGGCACTTGTGAATTTAGGAACGGCGATCTCATAAGAGATGGTCAAATCAGAAACAGAACTCAATGAAATCGTCTGATTAAATACTTTGGAGGTCTCTTCAGGAGATAACTTATTGGATGTACTGGCTCCTTCTGAAAATAATTCCACATTGAGCGGAGCTATTGCTGCAGCAGATGGAAGGGTACTCAAATTATTCGGTGCCTGGCCTGCTAATGACGTAGCAATTACACGTCCTTCCTGGTCCAGATAAGAAACACTTACCTGACCGTTCGGATCCACCACCATATTCTTCTGGTAGTGGGACGCATCCCCAACTTCTGAACCAAATAGACGATCTAATTGTTCCTGGAACGGATGGGCATAATAATAGAACGTTTCGTGTCCGCTTCCCAATTGGAAGTCCGCTCCAACTCCGCCTTGTCTGCGAATACGGCCCGTATTATCCGGCATGTATTCTACCTGGCTGAACGGATACATTTGTGCATTCGGAACAAATCCCTGACTTCCTGAAACATTCGGATTATTGGAAGAATAGTAGTTAGACGCTCCGGAATTTGTATTCATCCCGGCTACTTCAGCAGCATTACAACTATCTGCCGGATCTAAAACATCAAAGTCCGTTTTTGAATAAGCAGCATTAGAAGTGTTTTTATTGAAATTGGAATAATACTTCAATGAGTTCTCTGTGTCTATTACGTTACAGTTGGGAGCCGCTACCGGAACGGGTAATACCTGAACCGTTGGTCGCCCTTGATGGTCGTAAATCGTCTGCCCGACAATGGCAGTGTGATCTGAATTCACTTTTGTCACCTTCTGACGATTTCTCAAAGAACCATCATAAAAAGAAACCACTTCTTTTTTCTTCCCTTCTTCAGCATATGTGGCTGTATACTGCCAGTTCTTTTTGACATCATACGGGGTTGTAACCTGGTATTTTGCACCTGTTGGAATAGTACTCAAAGTAATTACACCATCATTAGTTGACCATGGAGAAAACAAGAATTTGCTGGGATCAGTTAAAGAACGACCCACAGCACGTACGCGATAGCAAATAACTCCCTTATCGAAAATCAAAGACAATTTGTAGCTTAAATCAGTAGTAGAAATACGGGTTGAATTGGTACGAAAATCAACTTTTAAGTTGGGAATATCGATTGCTGCAACGTCTACTGTATTAATAAAAGTCCACTCCAATTGGTATTCTTCCGCTCCAGGTACCAAATTCCAGGAAATTGTTAACTCATCATTCACATTATCGCAGTCAATGTCTACCGGAGTTTGTTTAGTCAGGTTATAAGCCGTAAAGCCCACTTGAGGTAAAAAATTGTAAACCCGGTCTACAAATACATTTCCTTGTAAATAGAGATTTGCAGGCAGTGAAGTCTGAACAACACCATTGACCTTGATTTGAGTGATGGTTAATACCATCTTTTCTACGTTGTCAATAGTAATGGTATTCTCATCCACATAGCTTGAAGAATCGATCGGATAATACGAAACCCGGAGAGTCTTTGTCTCATTAGAACTCGGAGTTGAAGAAGAATAGCTTGTATACTTAGCTATATTCACCGTAATCTCCGTTACTGACTGACTCACAATGCTGGTATAATGATGATCTACTCCAAGCGTAATCACTCCTTTCCGGGTAAGGTCCGTATAGGTGAGCGACCATCCCGGAGGAGTTATCGATGTGGAACCTGTTGCCGTTGAACCGGTCATTACCAAGGTATTGTGTGGTACCAAGGTTGCATTCCCATTTAATGAAAAAAGAAGAATAATAAATAGTGGTATGAATCTTACTAGTGACATAGACTCGATTATTTAGTTGGTTTGTATTTGTAACGTGAATCTTTTAATTGAAACCCTTCCATTTTGGATGACAGTACATACTCATCAGAAGTGGTCTTCTCCAAAATATCATCTAAGGAGATCAGGTGACTTGTTTCCTTCAATTTTTTCATTGGTTCGAAGATGATCGATAAGTAGGGAGACTCGATGCTTTCATCATCCATTGCTTCTGAAAAATAATTTCCCGGAGGATAAAAAATAGTGAATTTATAAAGCTCTGTGGATTTAGTATGCACATAAAACTCCAGGGTTCCAATGGTTGCATTCTTAGGTTCTGCTTTCAAGATATAGTAAGTTGGAAAACTGATTTTTTCTAACTTATAGTCCTTTAAAGCATCCAATGGAATTTGTTGCATTTGGGCTACCTGCCGCATAGAGGAATCGATGTTACTGATGTAAACGATCTTATCCAGGGAATCCACCACTACATTCAGATCATTGTTTTGAAAACTGATCATTCCCGGAGTGATCATCTTATACTCGAATCCTTTTCCGCGAATAATTTCACCGGTACTGGATTCCATAAGTGCAGAAGATTGGATGTCCTTAAACACTTCTTTCTTGAATTTACAGGAAATTAATTCTGCATTCATCTTTTTTCCCAAAAGAACCATCTCAGAATTAAAGGATTTTGCATCCAATGATTTCCGTTCCTGACTTATCGCGGGAAATGAAAGAAGAAAACAAATAAGTATTGTGAGATTTTTCATCGTCTTAATAAGTTCCTTTAACGGATGTGTTTTCGTTTGTTTGCTGGATGGTCATGATCCCTTTCTCCGTTTCCTTTTTCACCCGGATCAATTTTCCTTCTTCGTCGTATTCGAATATTTTAGCGTAGTTGCGTTCATCCAGCTCAGCTACCAAGCGTAGCGTAATCGGGTCATAAACATAACTGATCATCGAACCGTCATTAGGAATGATGCGGATATCATCGAAATAACATTCCACAGATGGAGAGAGAGCAATTAAATCAATTGTAAAATCTCCGGTGGGACCTGTAATAACGTTTTTTTCCATGCGCTGCCAGCCATCTACTATTTGACCCGCCACCGGAACAATAGTCGTTATGCTATTTGTGGTTACTTTCAACTGACAATTTGAATAGGTTATCTTATCCTGACCATTTTGTTCTTTTACCCATGCAGTAACTAAATAATCTCCTGAAACAGGTTGAAATTTCGGAATACAGTTTTCACAAGAGAGCTGTTGACGACAACTTAAATCAAAATTAGTGGTCGCGAATTCGATTCTGCCTGAACAGGATTGTACCGTGATTTCAAGCAAATAGTGTTTCCCGCCATTCAGAGTAGTCGACAAACTGTGCTGAGCTGAAGTAGTACTCCCGGTAATACTTGGTGAAGCAATGTTATTCTCAACCCAGGTTGCATAATCATCATACGGATTAAAACCACCATACAATTTATACGATGACGGAAGAGGAACTGTTGTTCCATCATCTGCATAAGCTCTGAACCGAAGCAAGTTTGTAGTTCCAAGTGTCACATTGGTTAATGGTTTAATGATGTAATACAACTTGGCAGAACCTCCCTGGCACAAAAAACCTGTGGAAGAAGAAAACATTGCTTTGGAAGGGTTATCACACAGGGAATAAGCGCGATTCGGAGAGTAATTTCTCAACGAATCTTGTCCGTATGCTGTAAAAATGCTTAAGAACAATATAATTACGAATAGTATTTTCATATCTGAATCTGATTAAAATTGAATAATTTCTGATAGCACATTTTCCCTGCTAACCGTTAGCTTCATTCCAATTTTACACCCTTTGGAGTCGGTTATAGTAATCAACAAACTGTTTGTATTTGACCCAAGAACAGTTGCTACAAATGTATTTCCACCTGTTTGCTCAACGGTTGCGCTACCAACAGCTTCATACTCCATCGTGTAAGGAGCTTCTCCCCCGGAAACAGTAATTGCTGTACAATCTTTACTACAGCTTAATGACAAATTACAAGCTGGTAATACTGTACACGTAGACACCACGTTTTGGAAGGATACAGGCGCTGCAGTTGTTACTTTGATACTTGTTTTACCGGTATGCGATTGAGTGGTAGAAATAGATGATGCAGGAATAGTTCCCAAACCACCGCCATTGATTCTAGCCTGGGAGAAAAAGTTTTGATCCATACAGTTGGTATAACCCAAATCCTCAAAGCTTCCGGCACTCATTTGTTGTGCTTTTGAATTTGTAGCTATGGCAGTTGTCAAATTATTATTGAATCCAAATTGATTGGATGAATATCTTCCTAGAGCATCCCGTGTTTCTAACGTCATTCCATTGGGAGAGAATTGAGTCACTTCTGATACATAGGTCCAGTTTTGTCCGTTTTTCTCCCAAGTATTATTAGTTAGCTTATAGAATGGTGAATAGGCATTAAATACCCCATCTTTCCTGATATTGGTATTTCCATCATGAGTAGTTTGGATACGATCTGTCAAATAAGTGTATGATTGAATCGCTCTCCAGCTTCCTTTTGTACCAAGTACATAAGGATTGGTGATGGATGCGCCAAAACAATTACAATACGTCTTCCAATCCTGTCCGAATTCGATAGCTCCGGCATTGATAACACCGGTAAATTGATTCGTTGCTAATCCTGACATTGGATTACTCAAAGAAGTCATATTAGCCATAGCAGTGCTTTGCTTGTTTTTATACCCGGAACGAAGTACTTTAATAGTTGCATTAGTTCCTGTAAATGCCGTTCCACTTTTATCTATGATTCGGATCCCGGTGGTATTCACGTCCGTAACCCATCCTTTTTTGATGACAGCACCAATCGTTACTGAAACCTCATCTCCTTCAGCAAAATGATTGTACTGTGCAGGTATTGCGGCAAAACCATTATTAGTCACAATTGGGGCCTTATAGGCATAAGCAATGTTTTTAGATGCCTGACCAAATGCCGGATACTTCCAATAAGCAGGATAATTCAATGAATAAATCTTATCGTTGAAATTTGTGGTTGTTTGTGTTACTAATACTTCCCCGGTATTCGCATCGTAAGCCAGATTATTGGTCTCCACAATACTTCCATCCTGGTTTGCAACCGTTTTATCCAGGATGGCAAAACGTTCAATTGTTTTATTCATTGTTGCACTTTTGAAACGGTTCGTAGTCTGATCGTAACCCGGATAAATCGGTGGAATGAGAAGAGGTATGATCCCAATAATGAAACTGTTTGTATTGATGTGAATTTTAGGAACGATCGTTCTGGTTTCGCTTTCTCTGAAATCTGCTACGGCATCATAACGTACTCCTACGGTAGCATTGGAAATAATACCATTTTCATTGATTACCTGGATCGTATTATCCAATCTTTTATTCACAACTCCATCCAGGTTCAATGGAGTGCTTTTATAAAAATATTCTACTTCAGAAAGCGGTTCGCTCTGACCTTCACCATAAACACTTTCCTTCTTTTGCTTTCCATGCATATTATTTAACTCAATGGAAAAGCCTTGATTGGCTGTTAAATACTGATACTTTGGAATTAATGGAAGTAAGCTGTGGTCTGTTAACATATCCACGTTTGTTCTCTTGACAATGGTTGGAAAGTCCTTAGCAGTATAAAACTCCTTCACGACTTTTCCCGTAGCAGTACGTTTTACGTTTGCATATTTCAGATCTTCAATAACCACGCGGGAATAACCAACACTTGGAGAAGGAAACTGAGATTCCATAATCGGATCATCGATGTACATTTTATCATCCATTGCCATTCGCTTCACATTATTAACAATGTAAGCCGTATGCCAAGGGTTCTCGTCTCCTCCTAACTGTGGTTCATAAGAAGCCACTCCGGAAGAAGTGATTCCATCTTCTAAAACATATTTGAAAGTCTGACCGTATTCACTAGCTGTTTCACCACTCATTTGATCCCAATTGTCTCTCATGCGGATTTCTTTCACCCGACTTCCGCCGCCCATTTTTCTTCCGGTAGGGCAATCCAGGCGAATCCATGATTTATTCAATACGATCCGTTTTCCTTTACCCTGGTCATAAATCGCTTTGTTAGGACCTGTAACCAATTCCTTGAAGCTGGTAAGCATATTGATTGTGGCATTGACAAAACTCATCACAGCCTGCTCGCTTCCACCGGATTCATCACTTGGAGTAAAGTTATTATTGATTGTTCTTGACAATTGTGTTCTACCGAATAGGATGGCTTGCTTAATGATCGGGCTATAATTATCGGACCCGACAGCAGCAATATTTTCAGAATGCAGCCTTACGAGACCGTATTTTGTGCCTCCGATGGTAACCGTTGTGATTTCTTTGATGATTCCATATCCTGAAACAAACTCGGTCTTGCTTTTGAAACTGCTTCCATTGGGATCCAATTCGGAAAGCACCCTGAAATAAAGTTGTTGCCCGACTCTTCCGTACTTGGAAACATTATCTGTTTGATTGACCAAATTGAATAGCAATCCGCCATTTTTATCACTTCCGGAAACCAGTGAAGCAAAATCAGCGCTTGTACCGGTCATAATACTGGTGTGACTGTTATCTGCATAATAAAGGCCAACGATCTGGAACATTTGTGCCGCTTTTTTATGCTGTACAAACCCGTAATCATCAGATTCATACTTCACATTGATCTCTCCTCCGGAAGGCAATTCTATTTTCACTAAATTCCATGCACTTGCATAGTCATTTGCCTTTACAGGATCTTGTTCCGAATAAGGAAAATCAGAATTGTTTAATGGCGTTGTGATCAATGATTCTGATGAGGAAGAACTGATGGGTTCTTTATAAGTTCCCCAGCGATCTGAACCTTTGATGTGATAATTCGGGTTCAATCTTGTTCCTGCCGTTCCATAAGAAAATTTGTAATTACGGTACTTCATTTTCTTGGAATTCTGGTAGGTAAAATGAATTCCGGTCAGAGTCAGTTTTCCCCCTTTTGTAACATCTGGTGAGGCATGTTCATCATTACCGGGATAATTTCTGCACAAACTGTAATTGTAATCAAACACCACCTCTTGAACCGGGGTCGCCAGAGCTAAATTAGAAACATTCGCATTGTAATCCGGCTTCGAATAGAGTGTGATCTTACGTAACAGAACCATACTTTGTGCATCGGAAGAGTTAATTCCTCCGGCTCTACCATTCGCACTACGTCCATCTTTACGAGGTTCAAAAGTGAAGATCGCGATGTAATTTTTCGTTTCAATTTTCTCGGTATAATGCAAATCCTTTTTACCATATACAAAGCTACCCTTGTCATCCGTTTTATCTGAGCGCATTCCCTCATTGTGATAAGCAGTATTTGCCTGGATAGGAGTTCTCCATTCAAAGTTTTTTACAGATTTATAGGAAAACTTCACATAGTTACCCAGGTCGTCAGGAGATGGCCCGGGAGTTTGATCAGAATCTATATAGTCATCACTCAATACTGCTGATAACATATAGGAGTGAGCATATGCAGGAGTTTTAGTAGCACTGTAATAGTGATCAATTCCTTTTGAATTACTTATAGATGCATCTGTTGAACTAACACCGTTCAGTAAACCACTTTGATCATTTGCATAATCAATTCCATCGTTACTATATAAACCGTTACCTGCTGCAAAAGTCACATCTTCCTGGAAATGGTTGTAGGCAGGCAGGGCAAATACATACCGTCTTCCATCTGTGCCAAGCTGGGTGATTTCACCGATATGATGTGGTTTTGCACCTGAATACAAGGTTCCGCTGTTGTATGGAATAACTCCCATTCCAGCTTCCACTTCCGCACGGTTCAGAAAATACAACTGATTGTTTGAGTAGTCTCTCACCGTTTTTTGATTCCGGGTAATACTTTTATTACTTCCGGATTGAACCAGGGTATTGTTTAAGCGCGGCATCATAGCACTTCCGGCCAATTGCAAACGCTCAGGTTCTGTTCCGTTAAACTGGCTCGTCATCAAATTATCTCTTAAAACCGAACTTTCACTTGCTTCGATCATTCCGAAACCCGGAACAATTTTCCCCAACCCGGAACTTCTGTAAGAAAGGCCTGATGTTGCAGCATTATTACTTGTCCAAGGACCGTTCGTAACATTGGTAATTGGAATTTCAATATCCACCCCAATATCCGTCAGGTTTCCAAAACCAAGTTCCAAACCAACATCTGCCCCGATATCAAAAGTAGTGCTAACAGGATCATACACGTAACCTACATCATTCCGGCTTGCTCTGAAACTTCCACCGGTACCTTGTGCTTTTACAATGAACAAATCATAGGTTTGAAAAGCAGAAGGAAGATTGACACTATACTTGGAAAAAGCCTGATCATTGTCCCGGTTGAAATCCAATTGATTACTGATGGATCGCTGTCCGTTTTCAGAAAACATGTAACCAAAGGATGGAACAAACATCACTTTATTTGCATCCGGAATCCAGGAACGGGATAATGAAACACCGATGTTCCCTTGTCCGTCAAAAGCAAACAAAGATCCGGAAACGTTCATTTTAAAACTGGCAGATGCCGAGAATTTGCTGTGTTGTGGAGTTGGCAGATACTGGGCTAATCCAAAGGTAAATGCTCCACCTGCACTCGCAGAATTACTATAATCCGGTTCTTTGTATACCTCAGTGACATTGGTTTTTTCACCGGTAACAGCATCCGTTTGCTCAACTATACGCGAGGCATCTTTTGTTACACTCTTAGAAGCACTAAAACCATAACTCACCTGCTGTAACCCCGCACGTGAGTTAAATGCAGTACCGATAGTACCTGTTCTTTTGATGTTAGTATTATCATTTACATTTTCTTTATAGCTCAAACTTACATTAGGTGCAAATGAAGCTCCGTTTTCACTGCTTCCCGACAACGAGAAACCTGCAGTTAATCCGCCTCCTAAAAAGCTCCCGAAATCGAAAGAAGGACCGATGCTTACAGATGAACGATATCCGGTATAATTATTAAAACCAAGACCCACACTGACGCTTAATCCACCTCCACTTCCGATGTTAGACAGGTTAAATCCGGCAACTTCTGCTGTTAATCCGGCATCAATATTGATGTTGAAATTGGGTTTTGTACTTAAGGTTTTCTCTACTTGATCTCCATTAAAGTCATCCGGAAGTCCTCTCAGGTTCCGTGTGATAGCTCCTGCATTCAGGTTCCATCCCAAACCAACCCAGGAAGCCTCCTGGTCCATGGAAGTACCGGAGTTATAGGCAATGTTGATCGGGTAACCTTCTACATCCATTAATGGAATATTGTAGGTGAAGTCACCGGTAAAAGGATCTACCATGTCCGAAACCCCAATGGGTGTAAATGCAGCCGCTTCCGGTTGCGTTGGTCCACCGGCATAGCTTAGTGTCGGCTGAAACGTAGACCAGGTAAAAATCAGTAATAAAAACCAGGAAATACTTCTGGTCCCTTTGGATGTTTGCTTCTTATTCATACTTCTTAAGATTCAAGGTCGGTAAATGTTTATTCGTTAATTCGGGGATAATGAATGCAATCGGTTTATTGTTGATCATGCGATCTCTGAACACAATTTTTGTAATCGGCTTAGGAGTGTTTTCCAATTCGAAAAGTACTCTAACCCGTGTGGGCATATTGGCTTCATAAATAGCTGAAGTGCATTTGATGGTATCATTCGTTGATGTAATCCCTACTAAATCCCCTTTGATATACTGGCTCAGGTACATCTTCCGGCTATTGGAATTCATCCCGGTCTTACTTGGGAAAGAGAAGAGGTCTTTGGAAAATTCCAAACAACTCAACTCCAACATGAATCCATACGAATTTCCGATTGCTTTTAAGTCGTTTATCAATACTTCCTTCTTTTCACAATGGTTCAATGCACATTTTGCAATATCGTATTGTTTCGGAATGAAGCGCACAGCGTAGGAAATACCTTCCAAAGTGTCTTTACCCTTCCACAAAAAATCAGGCGAGGAACACCACTTTACATAAGATTCAGGTGTTAGCTTCCCTGCTTTTTGAGCATACAAACAGGAGAGAAACAGTGAAAGTGATAATCCGGTTAGCAGGTATTTCATTTGTCGATCGTAAAATTAAATACGTATTGTTTTTTTGCTTTCATAGTCCAGGAAGCTTTGTAAGTTCCTTTTTCCAAATCCAGGTCCTTCAGGTTTAAAACGTAAAATCGTTTTACTCCTTTGTATTCACTTACCTGGTCTGTTTTTTCCTCTTTGCCCAACAGTTCGTTTAAATACACTGTTTTGACAATTTTTCCTGCTTTCGAAAGGTGGATTTTCAGGTCGAGATTCCCGGTCTCATCCGTTAATAAACCTATCTGATCATTTACAATGGAAAACATCTGGCCATCGTTCTTAAAAGCTACCGGGTAGAAATTAGGTAACGGATCTTTGGGTTCGAGGATGGTAAACTGGTAGGGTTCCGACTGATCTACGATCATGTTATTAAATAGGATGTAAATCTGCCACACGTAAGTATGACCTTCCTCTAACGGATTTGTCGTGGAGGAATACGAATACATGGTATTCAGGTAATTTTCCAATACCAAAATCGGTTTGTTTATCGCAATGGCGTCTCCTTTTAACTGGTTTTCTTCCAATTCACATAAAACATACCGTTGTGAACAACGGGGATCACTTTGGAGTACAGAGATATTCGTCTGCCAGACAAAATTGGGTTCCGTTTCGATAATGGTATCGAAATCCATCGGATTGGATAACGTCACAGGAAAAGCACTCTGTGCAAGCAAATCAGTAGATCCGAATAAGGTTAAAATAAATAAATAGCAGGTTAATCTCATTTTAAAACATTTAAGTGAATTTTTAATCGCAACTCCCAAAACCATGGGCGGATCGGATAATCAATTTCAGGAGTAATAAAGTTTAATGCATCGGTCGGGAGCCATCTTCTTCCTGTCATATACCAGGTAAAATGGCTGCTTGGTGAAGCACTCAAAGTAAATGAGTAACCATATTGGCTGGAAAATTGCTCGCTCGTTAGGTAGTTGAATGAAGACACAAATTGAACTCCTTTGTACTGTGCACCGATTTCAGGTGAAATGATCAAATTTTTACCATAGATTCGAGACATTCCCTGAAACTCCTGGTAATTTCCTGATATCCCGTAAAACACATACTTATGAGCGATCTCTGCTTTGAGAATTACATTGGTCATTTGAATACTGGAATCCAATCCATTTATGCGGGAATAAGTACTGTTACCCGATAAGGTAAATTTGGCATGCTTCCATTTTTCCTGGTAAACAAAACCTCCGCGATAGAGTGTGTTATTCCCATATGTGATGGAATCATTTCCACGTGCATTGATCAGTGAATACCCAGCAAAAAGCAATAAGTTCTTAAAATAAGTTTCCTGGAGATCTGCGTGAATCCCATTTGTGATCAATCCTCTCCCATTGGAATTCGCATCATACCGGTCTCCGGTATATTTTCCAGAAATAGTTAAATGTTTGAAAAGCTTGCTTTGGAATCCATATTCATGGTGGAGGAATCCCGAGTTGTAAAGCCCCTGGGAAAATCCGTCGTAGTTGCCACCAATTCTTTTTACCTGCCCGTAAAGGTGTGTTTTTGTACGGGCAAAACGGTATTTTATTTTTGTTGAATAAGCCAGTTGACTCGAGTAATTCCTTGGAGTAGTATCACCGATAGGAATGGTTTGTCCTATGCTTCCGTTTATCACTAATCTCCCTGATGTTAAAGGAGAAAGCGTAAAACTGATATTGGAAGTATTGTTGGTAATTCCCTTCTTTTTGTGTAGAATACTCTCTAAATTTCGTCCGTTGTAAAAGTTTTCCACAGAAATGGAATTTCGTTCTTCATCTCCGTAACCCAATACAACCGAACTGATGAAACGTGCGGTGTTAACGGTGAAGAATTGATTCATGTTAAAGATGTTCTGAGAATTATTCAGATACTGATCTGCTATGGAGTTTGAGAACAAACGGTTTGGAACAGTCAACCCTGATGCTGCATCGTAGAAATATTTTCGATAAGTACCGTTTAACCGGATTCCCTGGATCGGAACACTACTGTTTGACATTTTTCCTCCCGAAAGAGATGTCAAACCCAAATCAAAACGCTTGATCCCATCCAGGAACCCGTTGGGTTTTCTTAGATTCAATGCATTCAGGTCCGATAATTTCAGGTCTTTCAGCGTTTGGAGACTGTCAATTTTGCCATTCCAGCCATCAATTGTTCCCTTGTAATCAGCGATCTTCCGATTGATAGAATCCAGGTTTAACCTGTCAAAATCAATTTTCCCTCTATTGGGCATATCCGCATCCGGAATCTTTAAATCCGGAAGACCTGGCTTTTTGATCTGTCCTTCCGGAAGATTGAATTCAGGGATTTCCGGTTTATTCAATTCGCCTTGAGGAACCCCATTTTTACTCTTTAGCAAACGATACTGTTCCAGTAAAAAATCCAGGTAACTGATTTTCCCTTCCAAAGCATAAATACCCGTTTTGATTTCACTGATATCTGTATTGATCCCGCCGATCTCTTGTTCCAACTCGACTTTCCGCATGCGGTATTTGGCTAGCGCATCGTAACTGATTCTAAAATAAGTTGGTTTTCCCGAAATGTATTTTTCATCTGAAAGTCTTCCCTGGAAGGTTAAGGGGATATTTTTGAACATGAAAGAAGTGTATACTTCCATGAAATGATTCATACGACCCTTCTTCTCCAAAAAATTTGATTGAACTCCGGCATTTACACCCAAATCAATGTGCGTTCTTCCCAAAGAAAAAATCGAATTAGGTACAGAATCGTTTTGCTGGGCAAACACTAAGGGGCAGATTACAGTGAATAATATATTGGTTATTACCTTCAACTCAGGTGATTTAACAAATCTTTGCAAATCTAAATCTTTCAACCAAATAAAAAAGTAAAAATTTGTCGGTCAGATTATAATCTCAGTCTTCAACTAAATTGATTTTTGTCGAAAACTAAGCGGGAGTAATCATCTGGACATTCTATTGCCTGCCGAAAAAAAATCAGCAAACCTCAAATTTTAACATTTCAAATCCAGAATCAGGTTTGAAATTTACATGAATAACACAACTGTGTGAAGTTAAATGCACCGCATTGTCCGCGGATTTTTCCGCAGGTTTGTAATCTATTGAATCGTAAGCCGCAGCATCTTTTTTCGCATTCGGAAATTCCAGGGATTTCTGATCAGGACTTCTTCGCCAGCAGGATACTCCGAAAGATCGGTTATTTTCCTTACTTCACCTTCGCTTGTATAATAGACCACACTGCGTGCCGGGTGCCCGTTTTTCAGGTAAAACTGGGCGTAGGGCTTGCCGTTCGGGTAGAAGTTCATTCGCTGGGTTTCGCAAATATCAGTAGTCGAATCGGTACATGGTCCATAACGGTGAGCGCTTAATTTCATCCGGTTCTTTTTGTATTCCACATAGGTTCCGGTAAAATTTTCCTGGAAATGTTTCAGCAAGCTGTCCTTTTTGTACAAAACCATTAAGGAATCCACATCGGAAAAAATGACCGAATCAGACAGGTACATCGTGTTGACGTGTTTGGTGTCTTCCATAATTGTATAAACAGGATCACGCAGGCTACCATTTACCAGGGTAAAATGGTAAATAACTTTGTTTTCGGAAACCTTAAATTTTCCGGAGTATCCCTGCGACCAGGAATAAGTTGCTGTTAGGCACATGATAATTATAGCGCTTCTTAAAATCATATTCTTTCTTGTTAGTTTTTATTATTTGATGGCTTTCGGATCGGGTTGTTCTACCAGTCTGGCTTCTCTCAGCGGTTGAACTTCGTGTCCGTGGAAAACCGAATATTGTTTGGTAAATTCCGCGCCGAAGAAGAGGATCATGCAGGAGTAAGAGACCCAAAGCATGATCAGCACAACGGATCCGGCTGCACCGTAGGCAGATCCCGGGTTCGCTTTTGCAAAATAAACTCCCAATGCATATTTTCCTAAGATAAAGAGTAGCGTAGTAACCATCGCACCTACCCACATATCGCGCAAGCGGATCTTAGCGTCGGGCAGGATTTTAAAGATCAATGCGAAAAGCACAGTAATGACTCCGAAGGAAAGTAAAAACCCAACAATCTTCAACAGGAAAGGCAGAAAATCATGAAAGCGGTGTTTGATCATTTCACCCAGGGCTTCCAATCCGGTGGTGAGCAGCAGTGAAACCAGCATCAAAAATCCCAGTGAAAGCACTAGTCCGAATGAGAACAATTTGGTTTTGATGGTCCGCAACCATTTCTTTTTGGCAACTACTTCTACTTCCCAAATATTATTCAGAGAGGTTTGCAGTTCGGTAAAAACTCCTGTAGAACCAACAATCAATGTCACAATCCCAATAATTGTTGCAAGGACCGATGTCTTTTCTTCGGAAGCCTTTACGATGATCCCTTCTATTGATTCAGCGGTGTCGTGTCCCAATGCTCGTTGTATCTGGCCGGAAATTTCTCCGCGTACCGCTTCTTCGCCAAATACGAGTCCGGCTATTGCAATAATGATAACCAGCAAAGCTGGAATTGAGAAAACCGCATAATAAGCTACCACTGCACTTTGTCTGAACGGATCTGCTTTGATCCATTGTTTGGCAGTTGCTTTTGTTATCGTCCATAGATTGGCAAAAAATGATTTCTTCCGTGGCATAATAAAGCTTTTACTCATTTAAAATTTAGTTGATTCAACTTTAAATTCCAAGAAACCTGAGCCGGATGTGGGAAATATGTAACTTTTTTTTGGAAGAGTGCAAGCTGCTGCCACAGCTGATAAGTTGATCCTGGTAAACCTCATACTACCTATTAATTCTTTGTTATTTTTAGTGTAGAATTGCCCGGAAATAAGCATTCTGATTAATTTCGCTGTCATTAACTACGAATCACTATTTATGAAAACGCTAATATGCACCACTTTTTTCGTCATTTATTCTGCCCTGGTATTTGGTCAGGAATCAATCGCAGAAAACATCAAGAAAGAAAAGATAACAGCATTGGATGAAAGAATCGACTCGCTGTCGAAAGGCCATTCTTCCAAAGAATTGGGATTTAAACGCCCGCAAAAAAAGGAAATGAAGGCTTTGTTTTCAACTGTTATTGAGAAAAAAATGACGGGTATCTCCATAAAAGATTCCCTGGTGTCTTTTTTAAAACAAGATACCTTGCTCAAAGGGGTCAAAATTTCAACTAACAAGGATGCTGTAATTGGAAATACTGCGGTCGAACAGGTAGACATCCTATTGAGAGAATTGTCCGATATGGCGAAATTTTCTTCGGAACAAAAAAGCATTGAGAGAAATGTCAAAAGAATCCTTTCTAAGAATAAATTATTCTTTTCAGAGCCGGGATATGAAATAATTGATGAATTGGGCATGTATGATGGTAGTGTTTCATCGGAAGAATTCAAAGACAATTTGGGTTATGTCAATTCCTACAATACCGTTCAATACCTCTATCAAAGTATGAGAAACTGGCTGGAGTTAAAACAAGCCGTCAAAAGAGATCATAACACGACCAGAATGGAAGAAAAACTACAAATTCTGGCGGTTAAGCTAAACCAGGTAGCAAACCGGAGATTCTACAAATTTGGTTTTACGGATGTTTCAAAACAACATGTGAAGGATATTTCTGTTTTTACGCATAATGATTTGTTTGCAGTTGGCCTGAACCAGGATATGAACCATACCGGCGGACTTCACCTGAACATTGGAACAGATAAGATGAAGATGAGGTTGCTACCCTATATCAACAATGATAACATTGTGAGTTATCAGATGTTTGAAACGGGATTTGATGTTTACACGCCTTACATAAGGGATACCAACCAGGTGATCAAAGAATTATCCTATGCACATGATCGTCCGTTTGCTTCTACGTTTTATTTCGGACGTGTAAAGTATCGGCTTCACAAAAACGGGCATATCCGGCATACCGGACGTTTCAACCTGATGATCATTGGCGGATCCCAAGGCCAATTCTTCCAGGAATTACTTCACAAAGACTTCACAGTTTCTTCTATAAAGCCGGTTGGATGGGAACACCAGATATCGGAAGGTGGAAGACTGGGTTTCACAATTCACCACAAGTTTGATTTTTTGCTGAGTTCCCCGAATGCTGCATTATTCGAGAAGTGGAAATGTGATAAAATGCGGTTCTTCAATCCTTTCTTTTCTTTTGAATCACGGTTCTCTTATGACAGAACATTCCTGGGCGGATCATTAAATTTTTCAAGCCGGGATTTTTTCAATTCATCCGGAAATCAGGGCGATTTTAAATTAAGTAAGTTACAGAAAGTCCGCGTTGATTACGTGCTCGGGTTTGATTTGCAGTATACGATACACAATTCCACTATTTCTGATTTCGGAATGTTCAAAAGGCAGGATGATGATCCTTATGATGACGAGTATACTTCATACTATTACATGAGCCGGGATCAATTAATTCCCTGGATTTGGAAAGCGCGTTTGCGGGTTAACTTCCGCTACCGGCAAGCGACATTCTTTTACGAAATGGTTGTAAATCGAAAAGAATTCAGGGAATTGCCGCTGGATGATGTATTAAACCCGGATCACAGAAAAATCCTTGAAGAACGATTTGATTATAAAGTATACGGGGTCGGTACAATTGGTTTGATCTTTAATTTGTAGGCATCAATGAGCCCAAAACTGGTTTTGACTCAAATCTATACACAGTAATAGACCCATTTTTCCATTGTCAGTTCTCACCTCATTCCCGAGAATCCGTAGAGTCTGCTGGAAAAATGGCTTCTTCCGGGTGTGATCAAACAGGTATTGTTGCTTGATCCGTAGGAATAATGGATCTCGTTTTCCTTATATATCGCAAGACACAAGTTACTGTTGGGAAAAGTGGTATAATTCAACAAATGACTGTCAGTTTTCCTGAAAAACAAAAAGTACTGGACGTATTGTTCCAGAATTTTGTTTTTTGGCTTAATAATGACTGATTTCATTTGCTGCTGCTGCGGGGTATAAAATTAGTGAGGAAACTGGGAAAACCAGTTATCTAAACTGGAAATGTAGTTTTTACTTGAATATACGGATTCTTTTTCAGAACTACAATTCAGGCCTCATTCTCATTTTGTTCTCCCCGATAGCTATCGGGACTGAAAAATAACGACTACAGAGATCAGTTCTTCTATTTAGAGAGATCCCGCTCTCAATTCTCGCACTCACACTGAAAAAGCTGATGATAAAGATTTAATTAGAGCGAGCAACAGTGTGAGAGAAGAGGGCAATAAAAAAGCCGATGAAAAAATCATCAGCTTTTTTATTGGTACCTCGGGCCGGAATCGAACCGGCACACCCGAAAGTACAGGATTTTGAATCCAGCGCGTCTACCAGTTCCGCCACCGAGGCATTTCAATTTGCTGTCCGACTGACAGCGTGCTTACCATTGCAAGCGGGTGCAAAAATAAGGAATTATTTTAAATCAACAAGTACATCTGGAAAAATCGCAGTTTATTTCATGATTTTCATAGTTGCCCGTTCGTCACCTTTTATGATTTCAATGAAGTATACGCCTGTTTCAAGGTCGTTTAAATCATTCATTGTAAATGAATTATCAAGGCGGGAAGCATCTGAAATCTCTTGTGTTTTAATCAGTCTTCCCGATCCGTCCCGGATTGTTAATTGTGCTCCTGTCAAATCTCCCTGTGTCCAATTAATTGTAATTACCGAGGAGAAAGGATTCGGGTAAGCTGTGATTTTGTTCACATTTACCAAATCCTGGATTCCCAGCATGCTGCAACCATTCAATGTTCCCGGCATATTTGCATCCAGCCATGTTAGCCTTCTCTGGAACCAATCTTTCAGGCGCTGAACTTCTTCTGCATAGGTCTGACTTGGAGCCTGCACTTCCGGAGTTCCGGTTGGGCTGCCCATGTGTCCCCAGGTCTGGTAGTGCCATACCTGGCTTTCGTTTACAGCCTGGGCCACGGAATCAATTTTTGCGTTGATGTAAGATTCTTTCAGAATACTTCTTCTCATATCGTCATACCGGCAACGCAGTTCATTGGCAAACAAAGTATCCTGCAATAAACGGATGTACCAGCCGGGAGCATTGACATCCTGGTCACATTCGGGGTACATGAATTGGGAACCGTCTTCAGAGCCGCCCCACATGTCTTTTTCCGCCCAGTCAAAATCCCAAACCGGGCCGGCTTTTAGTTTTTTCACCGTTCCGTCACTTTTGTCCTTGTCTTTGGAGAAAAAACGACTTTTCTTGAATCCGTCTCCGTTTCTGCATACTTCATTCACGATGAAATAATCAATGAATGAAGGAACATCAATAAATGCCCGGTATCCCAGACCCGGGTGTGTGAAATTCGATCCATACAGAGCGGTTTCGTAATCGTCAATGAAATCCTGGATGTAAGTTTGTTGTTGAAGCATAATATCATCCGGTTTCGGGTAAACGTAAACCATGTGAATATCCAGTCCCGCAAAACCGATCGGGCTGTAATTGAGCTGCCAGGAATTACTGTTGTCCCAATAATCGATCTTTAAAATATAGCCGCCGGTGAGATTCGGTCCGCTTATTTCAGCTGGTTCCAGTTTGTTTACGTCTACGCGATTATTGTCGCGTTTGATTTTCTCTCCCAGCAGGTAAATTCCCTGGTATTCTCCGTTCAAAACCACATCAACCAGTCGGGTACGGGTTGCGTAATTTCCCATCCGATCGAACAAGTGGAACGGAAGGATATTCCGCGCAAAGGATTTATCGTTGTAATTCGCTAATAATACCCAATCATTTTCGAGCGGCATGCCCAGCAGGGAATGGTTTACCGAGTTTCCGTTCACATCCCAGGTTTCAAACGCATAAGGTTTTTGTGGCAGGGAAAGCGAATAATTCCCACGGTATTCAATCCCGATCTTTCCGTTGTAATCGGATGGAGTATCTGTCATGTAATTCCGGATTCCAGGACCGTTGAAGCGAATTTTCATGTCTGCCATTACTTTCGGACCATCCTGTATGATGTTTCCGTTTGTATTGATTTCTACAATCGGCAAAAGAGAAGAAGTGAATGTTTGACAAAACACACAGCAAGAAATTCCTGTGAAAAGGAGAAGAAGGATGATTTTCATGATTTTGCAGTTCTGAAACGAATGTAAACAAAAATGAATTAACGATTTGTTAATATTGGAATTTAACCGCAGAGATCATTAGGTGCACCAAGAATAAACTTTGCGTTCTTTTGTCTCTTTGCGGTTGTAAATTGTAGTATTCCGGAAGGACAGCATGACTTTAAAGTATTACCTTTGGAGCCTGAAATACAAGTAAAATGGCTAAAACCCTCATCAAAAATATTCATACCCTTTACCAGGCAGGAGAAGATTTCCCGGAAATGATCTGTGGCGATGCAATGCGTCACATACCCACCATTAAAAATGCATTTTTAGCTTTGGAAGACGGTGTAATCATGGCTTACGGTGCTATGGATGAATGGGAAGGAATTACCGATTGGCGCGGAGTGGAAGTGATCGATGCGGAAGGTCAGAGTGTAATGCCGGCTTTTTGTGATCCGCATACGCACACCGTTTTTGCACGCACACGTGAAGAGGAATTTGTAGACCGGATCAATGGCCTGACTTACGAAGAAATTGCTTTAAAAGGCGGTGGAATCCTAAATTCTGCCAGAAGATTGGGCGAACTTTCGGAAGAAGAACTGTTCCAGGAAGCACTGAAACGGGTCAATAAAATGAAGGCAAACGGAACCGGTGCTTTGGAGATTAAATCGGGGTATGGTTTGTCTGTGGAAGCCGAATTGAAGATCTTACGTGTGATCAAGCGTCTGAAACAAGAATCCGGAATTGCGATCAAGGCCACTTTTTTGGGAGCACATGCTTTCCCGAAAGAATACAAAGAAAATCACCAGGGATACATCGATTTGATCGTAAATGAAATGCTTCCGCTGATTGCAAAAGAAGGATTGGCAGATTACATCGATGTGTTCTGTGAACGCAATTATTTTTCGGTAGCGGAAATGCAGTATATTTTGGAGGAAGGAAAGAAAGTGGGTCTTATCCCGAAAGTCCACGTCAACCAGTTCTCCATTATGGGCGGTGTAAAAGCGGCTGTGGAACTGGGAGCACTTTCCGTAGATCACCTGGAAGAATCCAATGACGAAGATATTGAAGCATTGAAAGGAAGTGGTTGTATGCCGACGTTCCTTCCGGGCTGTTCGCATTTCATCAGTATTCCTTATGGGAATGCCCGCAAATTTATTGAAGCAGGACTTCCGGTTGCGCTGGCTTCGGATTACAACCCGGGTACAACTCCGTGCGACAATATGCAGCAGATCTTTTCACTGGCTTGTGTCAAAATGCGGCTTACCCCGGAAGAAGCTTTGAATGCGGTGACAATCAACGCGGCTTATGCCATGGGCTTGTCTCAAACCCACGGAACCATTTCACTTGGGAAATCCACACCGGTCATTTTAACGAAACCGATTGATTCCCTGGCATATATTCCGTATGCTTTTGGTGAAAATCACGTAGACCGACTGGTTTTTTAGTAATTTTGAAATTGTTTAACTTCCAGGAAATGAACGATTGATTGTTTTTTAGCACTTTAGCAGATATGTACAAACTGGTTTTCATCTTCTTTCTGAGTTCATACTGTCTTCCGGTTTTCGGGCAGGAGGCTGGAAAGGAATACCAGTTATTGTGGGAAATCAAAGCGCCGCGATCGAAGAAGGTCAGTTACCTGTTCGGAAGCATGCATTCGAATGACCCGCGCCTGTTCAACTTCCCGGATTCATTGTATACCGCTTTTGCAAGTGTGGATGCGGTGGTGCTTGAAACGGATGTAACTCAGATCTACGACCAGTACGATGTGCGTTTGAACCTCTTCAATTTTGACCTGTTCGACAAGAAGCGCTCCTTTGCAAGTTCCAAAAAAGCTACACAAACGGTTTATGGTTCCGAAGACGGCCGGCCGCAATTCCTCGATGCCTGGTTTCAACAAACAGGTTACTGCGGGGGAAAAGCATTTTACCAGCTGGAAACCGTTCAGGATCAATTGAAATTGGCAGAAAACCCGGAGTTATTCAATACACGCTCTGCAATCAACGGGTTGTTCTTCACCAAAGAAGTATTTATCCAGACATACATCAACGGAGATTTGGCTTCTTTAACGAATATGCTGAAAGCTCAGTTCAAAAGTTCTCCGGAGGCATACGATGAATTGATTACCAAGAGAAATCAAACCATGGCGAAAGGATTGGATACCCTGATTCGCAAGCGCAGTGTTTTCTGTGCCATTGGTTCCGGTCATTTATACGGATCAGACGGAGTGTTGCAATTACTTCGTCAAAAAGGATTCCAGGTTCGTGCCGTAAAAGCTACTTACGATAATTCCACACTGGCTGCTAAAAAACTGGTGCAGTCCTGGAGAACTTATTCTGTTGCCGATGAAGAAGATTCTTTCCGGATGACTTTCGGAGGGAAACCGATCGAACTGCAGGACGAAAACAAGAAACATTACATCTACCAGGAATTGGGGCAGGGAAATACATTTGAACTGCTCATTCATGCATCTGCCGATTACCTGGATGATAACCGCTACAATTTTATTGAGAACGATATTGCCCGCACGAAAGAATTCATACTGGACGATGGAGCAAAAGGAATTGAAGGCCTGGTTCTTGACCCGTTCAAAGGTTATCAGTGGAAACGGTTTATCCAGTTTGGTGACGTTTGTTACGAACTAATCTGTTACGGTGGAAACAAATTCATGCATTCTGACCGCGCTGCCAAATTCTTCCAAAAGTTTGAAATTCTGGCAGAAAAGGAGTAACCAACAGCTTATTGTTTATTGATTTTTCGCAATCTTCAAATGAATTTATCGGATAAGGGTAAATTCGGCTGACTAATTGTAAATTCATGATTGAAAGAATACTCGAACCGATCCTCCGTGAAAAATGCCGTGAAAGTAAAATCGTTGTATTGAAAGGAGCGAGAAGAACCGGTAGATTGACACTCGTTTCCCGCATTTTCAATTTGGAGGATTCCACTATCGGGATCATCGATTGTTCCAGTAAGAAAGAGCGCAAGGCATTTAATTCCCTCAAAGAACTGGAATCATACAGCACAGGAAAAAAAGTGATTGTGATCCGGGATGCCCAGTTACTGGAAAACCTGCAGGAATACGTAGATTTTGCAATCGAATCGGATGCGCTTGAAAACCTGGTTCTGATCTGTTCTTTTGAACCTGAATTGCATGAGGATTTGTGGGAAGCTCTGAGAGATCAGGGTTTGGAACTGAACTTGTTCCCGCTTTCCTATCCTGAAAGTGCTAAGTTCCATGGCTTGGTCCAGGAAGATAAATCGTTGGAGCAGCGCCTGATCTATGGCTACTACCCGGAAGTGATTACAGCGCAGGATCAGGCGGAGAAGCTTATTTCCGAAATCATTGAATCAAGTATTTTTACACAATTGGGAGCTTCGGAACGGATCAACAAAAAAGAAAACCTCATTAAACTGCTTCGACACCTGGCATTTAACATTGGAAAAGTCATCAGTTTTAACGACCTGGGGAAAAAATGCGGGTTGGATAATGAAACGGTGGAACGTTATGTGAAATTGTTCGCCAAAGCGAATTTGCTGGTTCTGATCCCGTCTTACAATAACGGGCACCGCTATGAATTGAAAAAAAGCCATGTGGTTTACTTTTTAGACAACGGAATCCGCAACGCTTTGATCCGGGCATTTCAACCATTGGAATTCCGCAACGACGTGGAAGAATTATGGAAGAACTTTGTAATCAGTGAACGTTTCAAAGCCAACCAGTATGCGGGAAGAACCCCGGAAGTATTCTTTTGGCTGACACATACGAAGCAGGAAGTGGACTACCTGGAAATGATCAACGGAGAAGCTTTCGGCGCCAAAATGAGTTGGGATGATTCGAAAAAAATCAAAGTTCCTGCCTCTTTCCAGGAATTGTATCCGCAGATCAAAGTAACAGGTATCAGTAAGAAAACCTTCTGGACCTTCCTTCGGAAATAATTGACTAGGAAGCACACAAGGGTTCTTTATTCTAAGTAAAGTAAGAATCTTCGTGTGCCTTGTGTCCTTTGTAGTTCCTAAAAAAGAGAGCGGATCGAAACGGAAAATCAATCAGTAGAAATATCGTTTTAGCCCAATTTTCACGAAAAAATAACACGGCTTCTCAAATTTCTTCAGTAATTTCACTCAACTCACAGATCGCACGATGAAGACAAAATCAGAAATAGTAGACAACTGGCTGCCACGCTACACGGGAGAAGAACTGAAGAATTTCGGAGAGTATATCCTGATTTGTAATTTCCTGAACTACGTAGAGAAGTTCGCCGACATGTACGGGGTAGAAGTAATCGGCAGAAGCAAACCGATGCAGTGCGCTACTGCGAATGGAATCACCATTATCAATTTCGGAATGGGAAGTGCATCTGCGGCAACATGTATGGACTTATTGTCTGCAATCAAACCGAAAGCTGTTTTATTCCTGGGGAAATGTGGCGGGTTGAAAAATAAAAGTGAGGTCGGAGATCTGATTTTACCGATCGCTGCAATTCGGGGAGAAGGAACCAGCAATGATTATTTCCCTTCGGAAGTTCCTGCATTACCGGCCTTCGCACTTCAAAAAGCCATTTCCACGACTATTCGTGATACCGGATTCGATTACTGGACCGGAACATGCTATACCACTAACCGCAGAGTTTGGGAGCACGATGACAAGTTCAAGGAATACCTGAGCAGCATTCGTGCAATGGCAATCGATATGGAAACCGCTACGATTTTCATGGTTGGCTTCGCAAATAAAATTCCAACCGGGGCATTGTTGTTAGTGAGTGATCAGCCCATGACACCAGAAGGAGTAAAAACAAGCGAAAGCGATTCAAAAGTAACTACCGGATTTGTGGATAAACATTTAATGATCGGAATCGACTCCCTGAAACAACTCATCAATAACGGACATACGGTAAAACACCTGCGTTTCTAGATCAACAACTAAGTGCCAAAGCGCATGAGGTTATTTTCTATTCTATAGGAGTTATTTTGGAGTTGTGTTCTAAAATATTCCTTGTGAACTTCGTGTTCTTTGTGGTCGAATAAATTGCTATCTTCGGAAAAAACCGATGTCCATGCGTCTCTCTCTTTTAACCCTGGGGTTAGCTCTTTGTACACCATTTAGTCATGCTCAAAGCAAATTGAAGTATGTCAATCCGTTGATAGGAACTTCAAAAATGGGGCACACCTTTCCAGGTGCCACAGTTCCTTTCGGATCGGTGCAGCTGAGTCCGGATACAGATACACTTTCGTATTCCGTGAACGGAAAGTACAATCCGGATGTTTACAAATATTGTGCAGGATACCAGTACGAAGACCCGACCATTGTTGGATTCAGTCACACACATTTCAGCGGAACGGGCCATTCGGATTTGGGAGACATTCTCATCATGCCTACCAGTGGAAAATTACAACTGAATCCGGGAATTGCATCAAAACCTGAAAATGGCTTTAGATCGGCTTATAGTCATGAAAATGAAATAGCCAAACCGAATTATTATTCCGTTTTACTGGATGATCACCGTATCAGAGCCGAATTAACGACAACTACCCGTGTTGGAATCCATAAATACACCTTCGAAAAAGAAGATTCTGCAAACATTATCCTGGATTTGATTTCAGGAATTTACAATTACGATGGGAAGAACGTAAATACTTACGTTCGGGTTGTGGATGAATACCACCTCGTTGGTTTCAGGCAAACTTCCGGTTGGGCGAAGAACCGCACGGTTTACTTTGCAATTGAGTTTTCAAGACCGATTACCGCTTATGGCTACGATGATTTTCAGTCGAAGAAAACATACCAGGGTTTTTGGAGAAAGTTTGATCTGAAGAACAACTTCCCGGAAATGTCAGCACCTCAGTTCCGTGCTTTCTTCACAGTTGACCTGGATGCTTCCAAAGAATTGCTGCTAAAAGTTGCTTTATCGAATGTAAGTATGGAAGGAGCTGTGGAGAATATGAAATACGAAACTCCCGATTGGAATTTTGACCAATACCGGAAAGCCGGGGAAACTTTGTGGGAGAATGAACTGAATAAGTTTGACGTTCAAATGCTGAATGAAGGAGACCTGACGAATTTTTACACAGCCGTTTACCATACCTGCCTGGGACCTACCGTTTACCAGGATCACGATGGCCAGTACCGTGGCCTGGATTTTTCGAATGGATATAACAAGGATAGGCAAACGATGAATTATACCACTTTTTCACTTTGGGATACTTACCGGGCTTTGCATCCTTTGTTTAATCTTGTACAGCGCAAACGCAATGCAGACATGGTGAATTCCATGATTGCTCATCAGAAACAGAGTGCCGAAAAAATGCTTCCGGTATGGTCTCATTATGCTAATGAAAATTGGTGTATGATCGGTTATCATGCGGTTTCGGTTATTTCAGATGCCTATAACAAAGAATTGAAAGGAATCGATTTCGATAAAGCTTTGGATGCCTGTGTCCAGACAGCTCGTACCCGCTATTTTGAAGGATTGGATTCATATATGGACGGAGGTTATGTAGCGGAGGACAAAAGCGGGAGTTCTGTTTCCAAAACGCTGGAATATGCATACGATGACTGGTGTATTGCACAATTGGCGCTTGGTTTGAAGCGTATGGATATTTACGACGAGTTCTCGAAACGAAGTCTGAATTATGGAAATGTGTTCGATCCGGAATCCGGTTTTATGTGTGCACGGCTAAGCTCGGGTAAATTCATTGAAAAGTTTGATCCGCTCGAAACACATCAGGCAGGTTACATTGAGGGAAATGCATGGAACTACAGTTTGTATGTTCCGCACCAGGTTGATTCCATGATTGGGTTAATGGGTGGAAAAAAACGCTTTGCTTCGCATTTGGATTCCCTCTTCACCATGCAATTGGATGATAAGTATTTTGAACATACCGAAGACATTACCCGCGAAGGAATTATGGGTTCATACGTTCATGGAAATGAACCTTCACATCATGTGATCTACCTGTTTGATTGGGTAGGAAGACCCGAATTGACCCAAAAATATATCCGCCAGGTGTTGAGAACAAAATATTTGGCGAAAATTGACGGATTGAGCGGGAACGATGACTGCGGGCAGATGAGCGCCTGGTATATTTTCAGTTCACTCGGATTTTACCCGGTTTGCCCGGGATCTGACGAATACATTTTGGGAGCTCCTTTGGTGAAGTCGGCAAAGATTAATCTGGAAAACGGAAAAGTAATAGAGATCACCGCGAAGAACCAAAGTGAAAAGAACATCTACGTAAAAGCAGTTTACCTCGACGGAGTGAAATTGAAAGAGTTCAAATTGAATTACCATCACCTGAAAAATGGTGCGAAACTGGTGTTCGACATGACCAATAAGCCGGCTAAGACATTCTGAGAATCCAATCTTTGTGCATAAAAGTGAGGGTTTGTTACAATATAAATAGTAAATTCAGAGCTCAAAATTAGTTGCTTATGAAAAGAAGAATACTACTCTCCGGCGTGTTTTTCCTAAGTGTATCTATGTGTTCCGTTGGCTTTTCTCAAGCCATCAGCACGAAAAACGGTACCTGGAAAACGATTGCGGAAAGCGAAATTCCCGAAAGCGGAACCCGTTACATCAAACCAACCAAATTTTTAACCCTGAAGATGGATGTTGCCAAAGTGAGGCAGATCTTAGCTCAGGCAAAACGAATCGATGACCCGAATTACGTTCCTGTTTTCATCGAACTGATCAAACCGGATGGTACCCTTGGTAGATACCAGGTGCACGAAAATGAAACCATGTCGCTTGGATTGGCAGCGCAATTCCCTGAAATCCGTTCTTATGACGGTATTGCAATGGATCATTCAGGTGAAGTAGTGAAATTTGACCTGACTCCTCAGGGTTTTCACGCCATGACATTGGTTCCGGGAGGAAATACCTGGTTTATTGATCCGTATTCCTTCGGTGGAGGTGACATCGAAAACTATGTGGCTTACTTCAAATCCGATTTTTCAACAGACAAGACTTTTGAATGTCATTTGGACGAGTTATTACCGACAGAGTTGCAAAGTGAGAATGAAGATATCGTGAAGAGTTTCGGAAACTGCATGAAACGAACGTATCGACTGGCTTTGGCAGCAACAGGTGAGTATACCGTTTTCCATGGCGGGACCGTAGCGTTGGCACAAGCTGCACAGGTAACAACGATGAACCGCGTGAATGGCATTTACATGCGTGATCTGGCTGTAACCATGACCATTATTCCAAATAATAACCTGATAATCTATACTTCGGGTTCAACGGATCCTTATTCCAATGGAAATGCAGGGACTATGCTCGGGCAGAACCAAAACAATTTGACAACTGTGATCGGTGGTGCCAATTACGATATCGGTCACGTTTTCGGTACGAATTCAGGCGGAGTGGCTTATTTGGGATCGGTTTGTAGTTCTTCAAACAAGGCGCGCGGTGTTACGGGATCAGGTGCACCGGTCAATGATCCTTTTGATATTGATTATGTAGCTCACGAAATGGGTCACCAGTTTTCAGGAAATCATACATTCAGAGGAAATGTGGGAGCCTGTAACGGAAACGGAAACGGTCCTACTGCTATGGAACCGGGTTCAGGAAGCACGGTTATGGCATACGCGGGAATTTGTGCCCCTCAGAATGTGCAGGCGAATTCAGATGACCACTTCCATGGTGTAAATATGGACGAAATGCATTTATTCCTTGGTGCGGCAGGAAACGGTTGTGCGGTTTCAACACCGATTCCGAACCAGTCTTCTCCTACCATTACAGGAACAGTTGGAAACGTAACAATTCCTGCGGGAACTCCTTTTGCACTTACTGCAACAGCAACAGATGCGGACGGTGATGTTTTATCTTACTGCTGGGAGCAGATGAATAACCAGAATTCAACTCAGCCACCGGTAGCCACTTCAACCGGAGGACCTAATTTCCGTTCCAGAACTCCTTCTACAAGCGGAACACGCTATTTCCCTTCTATTGCAAGTTTGCTGACAAACGGACCTTTCACATGGGAAGTGCTTCCTACTGTAAGCAGAACCATGAATTTCCGTTGTACGGTACGCGACAATGAAGCGGAAGGAGGTTGTAATGACTACCAGGATATTACCGTAACAACAACTGCTTCGGCAGGACCGTTTATCGTAAATTATCCTTCTGCTACAGGAATTACCTGGTCGGGAAATACAACAGAGACTGTAACCTGGACGGTAGCAAACACAAATGCGGCACCGGTTTCATGTGCAAACGTGGATATTTTGATCTCTCTGGATGCTGGAGTTACTTTTACCGTTTTGGCAAATGACGTACCGAATGACGGTTCCCAGATCGTTACCGTACCGAATACTGCAACTACGAATGCAATTATCATGGTAATCTGTGAGAACGGAACATTCTTCGATGTTTCCAACAACCGCTTTACAATTACTACAGGTGGTGCGCCATGTAATAATCCTACTTTGCCGACATTGTCCGGAAACACAACGATTTGTCCGGGAGGAAATACAACCATTACTGTCACTGCAGGTACTTTGAATGACGCAACTGGATGGAACTGGACTTCCGGTTCTTGCGGTGGAACGAATGTAGGAACAGGAAATTCCATGGTATTGTCTGCTCCGGGAACCTATTTTGTTCGCGGACAGGGAGGATGTGTTACAGGTGGAGCTTGCCAGACGATTACGATTACACAATCTCCGGTAAATACCAGTACAACGGTGAATGGAATTACGATCAATGCAACTCAAGGTAGTGCGCAATACCAGTGGTTAAACTGCAATACAGGAAACAGCCCGATTGCAGGAGCAACTGCTCAATCGTTTACTCCGACAGCAAACGGTTCTTATGCAGTAACTGTTACAACAAACGGATGTTCGGCTACCAGTTCTTGTGTTAATATCACCAACCTGGGAATCGATGATCTGAATTTTGAAGATGTTTCCGTTTACCCGAATCCTTCTAACGGACAGGTGACGGTTTCCTTCAACAAAGAAGTAAATTTGAAATCATTTGTAGTACGTGATATTACCGGAAGATTGATCCGGGAAGAAAAACCACAGACAACCAATGGGATTACTTTCGATATTTCTGCTGAAGCACAGGGAGTTTACTTCCTGAACATTGAAGTAGGAGGAGCAATTCAGTCTTTCAAATTGATTAAGAATTAAATAGATAATAGGACTTCAGGATTTAATCCGGATCCAAGTATCTAATGAAATAAAAGCCCCGGTTTTCTTTTAGAAGACCGGGGCTTTTTAGTATCTGGTTCCTCTGGGTTCAGAGTCAATTCGTAATATTGCGAATTGGATATTTTACAAGGAATCAGCTTTGTATAGCTGCTAAAATTGAGGTTAGTTTGTTCTCATCGGGAAGTAATAATTGTTCCTCGAAAGCCGTTCCGGTTTCAACCGTTACTTTCGAAGTTCCCGAAAAATGGATGGCGTTTACTCCTGCTGCTTTCAGTTCCGCAACTAATTCTTTTGTTACACCGCCTCCGGCCATGATCTCAATGCGTCCGTCTGCATATGAAACAAGTTCTTTCAGGCGATTTATTCCATGAGCGACACTCAGATCAGATCCGCTGGTTAAAATGCGTTTAAAACCCATTTTTATAAGTTGGTTAATAGCTGTTTTCCAATCTTCCACCTGGTCAAAGGCACGGTGAAAGGTAAAATCGAGATTGGGCGCTGTGCGTTTCCAGGTTTCCAAAGCTTCTAAGTTCAACTTGAAATCTGGGGTCAAAGCGCCAACTACCAACCCGTTTATCCCGGAATCTCTTAATTCGAGGATCTGGTCGCGCATCACTACAATTTCATCGTAGCTGTAAACAAAACCTCCGGCGCGTACGCGAATCAATGCATGCTGTTCCAAATCAAACGTATTGTTGATCCAGGAAACCATCGCTTTGGAAGGAGTGAGCCCGCCTTGTTCCAGTGCAATACAGGTTTCAATGCGGGTGATCGGCTGTTTGCTCACCAATCGTGCAGCTTCCAGTGTACCGACACAAATTTCTATGTTCATTTGCTTACAATGATTTCGTTGATAAATGTCCAGGGTGTGAATCCTGCACCGGTCTGTCCGGGAGGAATCAGTTCTTTGTTGTAGATGCTTACCCGGATATACCGGGCTTTCATTTTTTTAGTCACGGAGATGAGGTCGCCTGTCAATGCTGATTTACCAACGGTTTTGAATTTTTTTCCATTGGAACTGATTTCGACCTGGAAATGTTCCGGACGGTAAATCCACGATCCGGGATCATGCAGTGTTTCGATCCGGATATTTCCGAATTTTGTCAAGGTTTCCATATCCAGTGTAAACCGGATCGTATCGTTGTTGAAACCAAGCCATTCATTTCCTTTCCATGGTTTTTTACCAACTACTCCGTCGGTAAGTCCGAAACTCATGTTGTGATTGTATTTTTCGTGCGGCGTTGTTTCAAAGTAAACCGGTTTTCCAAGCGCTAGATGGGAAGTGAAGGTGTAATCACAAACCCGTAGTTCCTGATCTCCTATCCGGGAATGAATCCGGTATTTTTCTTCCTTGGGCTGTTCTGTACGTAACAGTGAAATCCGATCCGCAGGTTGATTGTTCATGGAGAAAGAAACGCCTTCGATGGGCTTAACAAGTTGGTAATTCACTCCCGTTTTCGAATAATTTAAATCCAGTTTCGGATCTAAAAAAGAAGTGGAAAACTGAACACCGTCTTTTTTAAGCAAGGGAAGGTAATAGTTGGATAAAGCTGCTACAAAATCGGGATAAGGGACTTTGCTTTTATTCCAGAGCACTTCCGACATAGCAACCAAACGAGGGAAAATACTGTATTCCACGGCGTCCATCGTCTGGATGTATTCTGTCCAGAGATTGGCCTGTGCTCCCAAAATGTATTTTTGGTACTGGGTTTCCAATCCTTTTAGCGGGTCGAATTCATATACTTTTTCCAAAGGAAGGTATCCGCCGATGGCCAAAGGCTCGGATGGATGTCCGCTTTGGTAGTAATCAAAATAGCAATGCGAAGTGGGAGTCATCACCACCTGGTGTTTTTCTTTTGCCGCTGCAATTCCGCCTTCCAATCCCTGCCAAGACATCACTTGTGCGTTGGGAGCCAAACCTCCTTCCAGGATTTCGTCCCAGCCAATGATGGTCCGTCCTTTTGAATTGAGGTGTTTTTCGATATCCCGGATAAAGAAACTCTGAAGTTCATGGCTCGAATGCAGGTTGTTTTCCGTCATTACCTGTTTGCATTTCGGGCATTTTTCCCAGTTCACTTTCGGGCATTCGTCTCCACCGATGTGAATGACCTGTGAAGGGAAAATTCCGATGACCTCATCCAGGACATCTTTCAGGAACGAACGTGTTTTTTCCTGGCTGCAGAACACATCGTCAAAAACTCCCCAGGTACCAACCACCGGGATCTGTTTTTCCATGCAACTCAATTCCGGGTAGGCAGCTATTGCTGCGCTGGCATGTCCGGGCATTTCGATTTCGGGAATCACTTCAATTCCACGGGTGCGGGCGTACGCTACAATTTGTTTTGCTTCTTCCTGGGTGTAAAAACCGCCATAGCGGTGGTGTTCATACTCAATGGGTTCTTTACTGAAATGACCGATCAGTGTGCTGTCTCTCCAGGCACCAATGGAAGTCAGTTTCGGATATTTCTTGATTTCGATCCGCCAGCCCTGGTCATCTGTCAGGTGCCAGTGGAATTTATTGAATTTCAACCGGGAAATCTGATCAATGAAACCCTTTATTTCTTCGATGGTGAAAAAGTGCCGGCTGCAATCCAAATGCACTCCGCGATACCCGAATGCGGGTTCATCTGAAATGCGAACCCCTGCCAGTTCTTTTGGGTTTCGGATCAATTGGCTCAGTGTTTTGAAGGCATTCAGCAGACTTTCCGTATTGCTGTACCGAATCTCAATTCCGGTATTGGTAACAGTTAGCTGGTAGCCTTCCGTATAAACAAAGGTGTTGATCTTTTGAAGACGGACTGCTGCATCTTTATCGTTGCTTAGTTCGAGCTGTACCTGGGTTTTTGCAAATAAATCCTTCAGGTAAGGTAGTGCTGCTTTTGTATCTTCATTGCTTTCGAGTGCCAAACGTCCGTTGAACACAAAATTGTCTGTGGTTTGCTCCATTTTCACAGGTTGAGGAAATACAGAACTATGTTGGGCGATTAACCGGCTTGTGCAGAGAGCAAGCAAAATAAGGAGCGAAATTTTCATACAATTACAGTTTGATTGGAACAATCATTTTCCGGCAAATATAGTGAGTCTGAAGCGTTCATTTATTTGAAAAGTAACGCCGTGTTTGGCCGGGCGAAGATTATAACTTAATTCCCACTAAAATAATATCGTCGATCTGTGGAAATGATCCTTTCCAGTTCTGTAAGCTTGTCTGAAGAATCGCTTCTTGTTCCTTAGCAGACAGGTGGGTGATTTCCAGCAGGAGCTGTTTCAGGTTTTTGGTCATGAACTTTTTGTTCCGTTCACCTCCGAACTGATCCGGGTACCCGTCCGAGAACAGGTAAATGGAATCTCCTTTTTGAAGTGGAATAGTAGTTTCTGTGAATTCGTAATCGGCATAGTTATTTCCGCCGATGGACATTTTATCCGGTGAATACTGGATGAGCTCCTTATCGCGGATGAGCCACAAAGGCCTGTTTGCACCGGCGTATTTTACACTGCTCAGGTCTTTCTCAAAAATACAGATCGCCGTGTCCATTCCGTCTTTGTTCTTTACCGTCTCCTGTTTCAGTGATTCGATAATGAATTTATTGACGTGATTAAGAATGTGAGAAGAACTTTCGATGCGTTTTTCAAGAATGGCGTAATTCAGTCCGTCGATTCCCATCATGCTCATAAACGCCCCGGGAATTCCATGACCTGTGCAATCAGCTACGGCAAAGATTTTTTTCCCGTTCTCCGTTTCGGTAAACCAGTAAAAATCGCCGCTGACAATATCCCTTGGGAGATACATGACGAAGAATTCAGGGAAACAGCTTTGGATCGCTTCAACATGCGGCAAGCGTGCCTGTTGGATTTGCAGGGCATATTCAATGCTGTCGGAAATATCCTTGTTTTTCATCTCAATTTCCCGGTACGCTTTTTCGATCAGCAGGTTGTCTTTTTTCTTTCGCAAAAAGGAACGGTAAATGAAAAATCCCAAAAGGAATAAGAAGAGGATGACCACGATCAGGAAGACTTTGAAGTTGCGTTCCCGGTCGAGTTGTGCATCCGCCAGTTTTCGCTCCTGTTCCAATGATTTGATTTGGGTCTTATTTTGCTCGTATTCGAGTTTTGCGCCCATTTCCTGGATGTAATTCCGGTTATTGCGCGCATTTACCGAGTCGTTGGTTTCCGCATATAACTCCATGTATTCATAAGCTTTTCCCGGATTTCCCTGCGCTTTGTAGATTTTGGATGCCAGGTTATATCCTTCGGCGAGCTCCGGCGGAAAATTATGTGCTTTGGCAAAAGAGATTGCTTTCTCGAACAGAGGCAATGCTTCGGATTGGTTTCCCTGCTGCACTTTGACTTTCCCCAATCCCAGGTAGCCCAAACACAGGTTGTAGGATTGATTCGGTACTTTGGATAAAATCCGGAGCCCGTCTTTGTATTCTTTTTCCGCTTCCGGGAGCCGTTCCAGTTCATAATTCAGCAAACCGGTGGTAATGCGAATGGTCCCGATGGCGCTGGTGAAATGGTGTTTTTTTGCCAGTTCAAGGAATTTCCGGCAGGATTCGATACCTTTTTCGTATTGTTTGGAAGTCAGGTAGAGATTTGCAAGATCGTCGTAATTGATGATAATGCGTTCTTTGTTATCGATCTTCGTGTTCAGGTTGAGCGATTTCAGCAGGTATTCTTCCGACAGTTCGTATTTCTCCTGGCCCAGATAGATCCATCCCATATTCCGGTAACATTCTGCAATTTGCCCGTGATTTTTGGTTTTCTGGAAATTTTTGAGTGCGTTGATATAATATTCGGAAGCATGATTGTAGTCACCGGAAAACCAGTACAAATTCCCAATGGAATTCTGAACCTGTCCCATGAGTTCTTTGTCGTTCGTTCCCTCCGCAATCTGCATGGCTTCATTGGTAAGTTTGAACGCTTTTTTATAATCGGAATGAACGATCGGCTTTGCGGCATTTAAAAGCTTAATGACGGCAATACTATCCGATACACTGGACTTTTTTTCACCCGGAATATTCTTTTTTACAAGTGATTCATCCGGGGGTTCGGGTTTTTCCGGCCGGTCGATCAGGTTAAAGAATTCAATAACAGAGGTTGTCCTGGGATTGGAATTATTCCGCGTGTCCAGGTCGGATTTGGGAACTTCATAACAAAACACCGAAAATTGGAATACCCAATGCATACAGATGACTAGCAATATTCCTTTTCGAAGGATCATGTGTTTTTATTATTTGCGTCACAAATTAAGTATTTATATTTAACCTTCAGTTTAAAATTACTTGATTTCATGAAAGCATCGGTTGGATTTAGTGTTTTGGTTTCCCTTTTGATGGGGCTATGTGCTTTTGGACAGAAGAAAATAATCGGTCCGGAAGTATACAATTCCTGGAACAGGGTAGGTGATGTGCAGCTTTCTTTCGACGGAAAGTTCAGTGTTTACTCCGTTAAACCTTATCGTGGAGATGGATTTCTTTACCTGGTGAACCTGGAAACCGGCAAAAAAGATTCGGTTGCACGCGGTTACGAACCCAAATTCGATGAGAGCGGTACCTACGTTGTTTTCAAAATCCATCCGGGGTTTGATACCTTGCGAAAAGTAGAACTTGCAAAGGTGAATAAGGAAAAATGGCCGAAAGATTCACTCGGGATCTGGTTTACGGGAAATGACTCGCTGGTAAAATACAGCCAGCTGAAAGAATTCAAACTTTCCGAAAAAGGGAATGCGCTTGCTTATCTTTCCAATAAGAATGAATGGCCGAAAGGCTATTTAAGCAAAAGCGAAGCAAAGAAAGAAGCGAAAACAGAAAAGAAAAAAGGAAAGATCAAAACCGATGGAAAGCTGTTAACGATTCTTGACCCGGCTTCAAAAAATAAAAAATGCTTCCGGCATGTGACCCAGTTTGAAGTCAGTAAGGATGGGAAATACGTGGCTTTTGTTCAGCAGGAGAAATTCAAAAAGGATTCGGTTCGTTTGGGAATCTATGATGTGACCCAGAAATCAACCTGGACCGATAAAAAGCGCGTGAGTGAATACGCAGGACTTAATTTCTCCGGGAAAAATAATACGGCACTTTTGGGTATGGCAACGGTTGATACCGCTTCCAATAAGCGTTGGTCCCTCTTTATGATCCAGCCTTCCAATAACCAGTTCAGGCAATTGATCGATACCTCGGTGGTTTTTGTCAACGATGAGGTGTTGTCTTCGAATTTCAAACCTTATTTGAATAATAACGACAGCGATGTGTTTTTTGGAGTTGCAGATAAACCGGAAAAACCGTTTAAAGATACTTTGCTGGAAAGTGAAAAGTCGAAAGTGGACCTGTGGCACTGGAAAGATGATCGCCTGCAGCCGCAACAGCTGGTTGAACTGAAAAGAGACCAGGCTAAAACGAACCTGGCGGTTTTCCATTTGAATACCGGTCAGGCAGTGGTTCTAGGTAACGACAGTTTGTACCTTCAGCCTTCCGAACGTTACAACCAGGAAGTTATCCTGGCAAATTGTGATGCGACTTACCGTTATGCTACTTGGAATTCGATCAATCCGACCAATTATTACCTGATCCGTGTTTCGGACGGAAAAATCAGCACCCTGAGAGAGAAGGTTTTCACCAGGGGATACCTGTCTCCGGGCGGAAAGGAATTTGTGTTCTGGAACCAGTGGACGAAGAATTACTATGTGATGAACGTGGATTCCCAGGTAGAACGATGCATTACCTGCAATTGGAAAGGAAACTTTTTCGATGATAAGAACGGAATGATCGAAGAAGACGAACCCCAGGGAATTATTGGCTGGGGACCGGACGATCAGCAGTTGTTCATTCAGTCGGATAAAGATATCCTGGCGTATGATTTGACTGCAAAGACCATCCGTTCCATTACAAACATCCTGCAAAATTCGGATCTGGATACGAATTACAACTATTCATTGTACAACCTGAATTCGGATTCGGTGCGCTATTATCCGGAAAACTCGCTTTTGACCCGCTTCAGTAAAACCAGTAAGATGATGGATGTTTACCGGGTGAAAGGAAAATTCACCAACCCGGTTTTCGAATTAATCTCGGGATCGAACCACAGTTACTATGGTTTCATCAAGGCAAAGCGATCGGATAAAATGATCTTCAACCGTTCATCGAACAGTGATTTCCCGGACCTGTTTGCAACTACGAAACCTGGCGCAGAAATTATGCGTATTTCACATGCCAATCCGCAGCAGAGCCAATACAACTGGTCGACCGTGGAATTGATCAAATGGACAAGTTATTCCGGAATTCAACTGGAAGGATTGGTATACAAACCGGAGAATTTTGATGTAAACCAGGAATACCCGCTATTGGTTTATTTCTACGAAATGTATTCGGACGATATTCACAATCACTATGCCCCAAAACCAACTGCTTCTATTATTTTCCCAACAGAATATGCTTCTGCCGGATACGTGGTTTTCATTCCGAATATCCGCTACACTGCCGGGCATCCGGGGAACAGTGCATACGATTGTATTTTAAGCGGAACAGATGCCGTGCTGAAAAAATACGGGAACGTTGATCCGAACCGCATGGGGCTTCAGGGACAAAGCTGGGGCGGATACCAAACAGCTCAATTAATTACCATGACGGATCGTTTTGCAGCGGCTATGGCCGGTGCCCCGGTTAGTAATATGTTCTCAGCATACGGTGGGATTCGCTGGGGATCCGGGTACAGCAGGCAATTCCAGTACGAGCATTCACAGAGCCGGATCGGGAAGACCATTTGGGATTCACCGGAGTTGTACGTGGAAAACAGTCCGCTTTTCGGTTTGCCGAAAGTGAAAACACCGTTATTAATTATGCACAATGACGAAGACGGAGCAGTTCCGTGGTATCAGGGAATTGAATTGTACACCGGTTTGCGCCGACTTCAAAAACCGGTTTGGCTTCTGAATTATAATGGAGATGATCACAACCTGATGAAACCCGCAAACCGCATGGATTTGAGTATCCGGATGCGCCAGTTCTTCGATTTCTATTTGCAGAACAAACAGGAGCCATTGTGGTTGAAAGAAGGAATTCCTGCACTGCAAAAAGGAAAGAATAACAAATATGGATTAACAGAATAAAAATCCTATAACCCGGATAATGCGACCGATTGCACTTTTTTGTCTGGTTAGCCTGCTGATAACTGGTTTTTCTTCCTGCACATTCGAACGGGAAGAAACAGACTGCATCGCTTATGTGAAAAAGAACACGATGGAACCTTTCAGCGACTTTCGTGTGGAGAATAATCGTGTTCACCTGCTTGGAAACCGGAATAGAAAACTGCCGGCAGGAGATGTAATGGTTAGCTTAAGGGGAAGTTCCGAATCCGGGCTTTTCGTGATCAACTATTGGAGAAGGATGCAGCAGCAGGAGTTTAAGCCGGAATTTGATTTCAGTGAAGTGGACCAGATTGATTTGCTGACCGCAGGAAAGAATTATACTTGGGAAAACGATTCGGTTCGGGTGATTTACGATCAGATCATGCAGGATCCCGTAAAAAAAGTAAGCAGCTGTTGGATTTATTTTGATCTGCCCGCCTGGAGTTTTGAGAAGCTGCAACATCCCGAAACACGGGTGGGATTCACACGGCATTTCACGCAAAGAATTTCAAACAATCCGATGCTTCTGCGCTATCCGTTTATTAATACCAGCAGATTTGTATTCTGGGATCTGAGAAAAAAGAGATTTCTAACCGATGAAGATACCGTTTACGTGAATTGCGGGGGAACAGGTAAAGGAGGATACAGTTACCGGAAGGCAGGGGATCTTGATGTGAAAATCCTGAAGTGACAGAAAATAAAAAAGAGGGACGCAATGCATCGCGTCCCTCACCAGATGTTTCAATAACAATTAAATAAAAACCGTTTCTTCGGAAGTTTCTTCCTGTTCCACTTTGATGATGCCGTTACCTACGGCACCACCTAAGCTTGCTTTTATTTTAAATATGGCAACACCACTTTGCCCCAACTGATAGATATCGTTGTAATTGAAAGTGGCCTCACCCTGCTCATTAGTCGTTGCTACTTTGGGTTCTCTCACTGTTCCAAGATTGGTAGACCCATTTGTTTGCGTTGCTTCGCCGATCAATTCCACGGTTGCACCGGCAACGCGTTCGTTATTTTGATTCAATACATACACTTTTGCAATGGTATCGGCTTTCTTTCTGCAAGAGCCCAGACCAATTATTACTGTTCCGATAATTAAAATCAAAATGGATCGTGATAGCATAACTTTCTTGTTTTGTGAGATAAATCTCGGATATTAAAACAGAAGCATCCTGTCAGAATGAATAAAATCAGGCTGCGGATGTTCCTTGGGGAAGTTTCTATGAATAAAAAACCCCGACATCCCGATGTTTTAATCGGAAGTCGGGGATAATATGAATGAATTGCGTTTACTGGATAAACACTGTTTCTTCGTTGTCTTTCTCTTCTTCTATTTTAATAATAGCTTCTCCGGAAAGTACATTTTTACGTGCTTCAATATTTAAAACCGCTACACCTGCCTGCCCTAACTGGTAAACTTCATTGAAGTCAAATATAGCAACTCCCGAACCATCGCTGATCGTGGTGTCAAAAAGAACTACCGGAGGAGAATTAGGTACTGTAGATTCACCTTTTAAAATTACTTCTGCTCCTGCTACGCGCTCATTGTTGGCATCAAGAACATAAATGATCGCTCTGGTATCTTTCTTCTTTCGGCAACCTGTTGAAGAAAAAATAACACCCATACCAATAACAAGTGCTCCAAAAAATGCCGATCTGATAATTGTATTCATGTTATGTGATATTACTGATTAAGGTTCAATTACTACGGTTAAAACGTTGGTGATGCGAGCTCTGCAACGGATATACCCTCTTCCTTCATTGATGTCTTTCTTTACCAGTACATCGAAGTAGCCGGTTGTTTCTTTCTTGCCCAAAGCACTGAAAAATTCTTCCATATCGAAGTAAGCAAACCCGGATGAGTTGGTTTGAACCGTATCTACGTATGCAGGTGTCGGAGGATCAGAATTCACATCTGCAATGATAATTACTTTCGCATTGTTCACTAATTCATTGTTTTTCGAACGAACGAAAACCTTTAGAACAGATGGGTCCTTTTTGCAGGAAGCCAGTACGGTAAGCACTGCCAGCAAGGAAAACAATCCAATTTTGCGTATCATTTTGTTCATAGCGTTGTTTTTTTCGTTTGTAAATATAATCTTTTTGCGATTATAATCTGATTCTCCACAATTTCGTAACTTCGTTGCTCGAAAAAGTATGTTTTTAAACATCAAATTAAAAGAAAAAGTTCCATTTTTGGAATTCTTTTTTTTGAAAGACGTTTAGAAACTCAAAAGGTTGTAAAATAAAGGATGAAAGAGCAAATCGCTGCAGCTAAGGAAGCTATTGAAAATTATGCCGTAACGGACCTGAATTCCGTAGAAGCATTCCGTATTCACTTTTTAGGCTCCAAGGGAGAATTGAAGAACCTTTTCGGAGAATTGAAAAATGTTCCGAATGAAGAGAAAAAGGAAGTTGGACAGCTTTTAAACGGTTTGCGTCAGCTGGCGGAAGAGAAATGGATCGTTTCCAAAGAAAACCTGGAAAATGTTCCCGGTTCTGACTCCGATACCGACGTAAGCAGAACTGCAGAACCGGTTCCTTTCGGGGCGCGGCATCCGCTTTCCATTGTGCGAAGTGAGATCATTGCCATTTTTGAACGCATTGGTTATGGTGTTTCAGAAGGACCAGAAATTGAAGATGACTGGCACAATTTCTCTGCTTTGAATTTCCCGCCTGAACACCCGGCAAGAGATATGCAGGACACTTTCTTCATTGAAAAGGGTGAGCGTGAAATGGCATTGCGAACACATACTTCTTCGGTACAGGTGCGCGTAATGGAATCTTCCACTCCTCCTATCCGGACCATTTCCCCGGGAAGGGTTTACCGCAACGAAGCGATCTCTGCAAGAGCTCACTGCTTCTTTCACCAGGTGGAAGGACTTTATATTGACAAAAACGTATCCTTTGCCGATTTGAAGCAGACACTGGATTATTTCGCTAAATCCCTATTCGGGGATAAAGCAAAAATCCGCCTTCGCCCGTCTTATTTCCCGTTTACCGAGCCAAGTGCTGAAGTAGATGTTTCGTGCACGATCTGTAATTCGAAAGGATGTAATGTGTGTAAATATACCGGCTGGCTCGAAATTTTGGGTTGCGGAATGGTAGACCCGAACGTACTGGAAGCTTCCGGTATCGATTCGGAAACTTACACAGGTTTTGCATTCGGAATGGGAATTGAGCGCATTGCACAATTAAAATTCCGTGTAAACGATTTGAGGTTGTACTCTGAAAACGATGTGCGCTTCCTGAAACAATTTAAAGGAGTGAATTTCTGATATGGGACTTTTTTCAAGCAAACAAAAAGCGGCCTTTCCCTGGGTGAAGCTGACCAGTTCGGAGCAATTACACGACTTGCTGAAATCTTCGGATACCAAGCCCGTATTGCTTTTTAAGCACAGCACGCGTTGCAGCATTTCGTCTATGGCATTGAACCGTTTTGAGAACAACATGGATCCCGAAAAGGCAACCTGTGTTTACCTGGACTTGCTGGCTTACCGTCCGATTTCTGCTGAAATTGAAGCACTCACCAAAGTGGAGCATCAGTCACCGCAGGCCATCCTGGTGAATCACAACGAAGTCATTTATTCGGCTACACATAACGGAATTGATGCATCTGAAATTTTGAAACTCATTTAACATGAAAAAATACGCCATTCTAATCATTCTTATCCTGGTGATCGCTGCGTTCGTTATCGTTCCGATGATCAATTCGGGAGGAGGAGCGGAAGAAGACACACCGATCGCTAAGTTTGAGATTCCCGGAGATATCCAGGCGAAATTCGGGGACGATGTTCCCATTAAGTTCAGTATTCCGGAAGGGTTGGTGAAAGTAGAATTACTATACAACGATTCGATCTTCGAGACCTGGAACAACCCGAAACAGCAAATGAGAACGGTGGCGTTAAAAACCAATTATTATGGGGTGGGAACACGCTTTTTGGTGCTTCGGTCTACGTTTAAAGACGGAACTGTTTTGGAGAATTCGCACCGCATTCGTGTGGTATCGGACGTTGATCCGGAATTGCTTTTCGTGAAGATTATCAAGGAATACCCGCACAGCAAAGAGAATTATACCCAGGGATTTGAGTTCGACGGGAACCAGCTGTATGAAGGAACCGGAGATCCTGGACAACAGGGAAAAACAATGGTTGGGCCGGTCTCACTGGAAACAGGAGCTTTCCAGGAACCTAAAAACGGATTGGATGCAACTTATTTCGGGGAAGGGATTACGATCTTAGGGGATTTGCTTTACCAGGTGACGTGGCAAAACAGCAAATGTTTCGTTTACGACAAGAAAACCATGGTGCTGAAGAGCGAGTTTAATTACGTAGGCCAGGGCTGGGGATTGTGCAACGACGGAAAATCCATCATCATGTCTGACGGTTCCGAGCGCCTGACGTTCCGTGACCCGAATTCATTCCAGGCTACCCGCGTTATTGAAGTATATGACAATGTGGGTCCGAGAACACAGTTGAACGAACTGGAATACATTGACGGGAAAATTTATGCCAATGTTTACACCACGGGTACTGTTTTGGTGATAGAACCGAATACCGGGAAGGTATTGCAGGAAATTGATGCGAACGAATTGATCGTACGCGGGAAGAACGGGGGAGACGTACTGAATGGAATTGCCCATAACAAGCTTACGAATAAAACGTACATGACCGGTAAATACTGGAGCAAAACGTTTGAAGTACAATTCCACAAGTAATGCTGATCTCTCCGTACAACGACGAGTATTTCATGCGCCAGGCATTCATGGAAGCTCAAAAAGCTTTCGAGCTGGGAGAAATTCCGGTGGGTGCCGTTGTGGTAGTGAATAACCAAATCATTGCACGGGCACACAACCTGACGGAGCGTCTTCACGACGTGACTGCACATGCAGAAATGCAGGCCATCACAGCCGCTTCCGAATACCTGGGAGCAAAATACCTGAAAGACTGTACGCTTTATGTGACGCTGGAACCCTGTGTGATGTGCGCAGGAGCACTCTATTGGTCGCAGCTGGATAAGATCATCTTCGCAGCGCGGGATGAAAAACGCGGTGCCGGACGTTTCCAGAATGAGCTTTATCACCCGAGAACGGTAGTGAGCAAAGGTCCGATGGAAAAGGAATGTTCGCAACTGATGATCGATTTTTTTCAGAACAAAAGATAATTGCGAATTAGTTGGATTAATCAGTTACCGAGATCACTTTTGCAATAACCACATCTGCCGGAATCCATCTGTTTATTTTTCCCGCATTATTCCCGATCAGCAGTTCATTGTTCTGTTTGTCAACAAGCAGATGAAGCAGGTAATTTCCTTTCCAGCGAATGAAAATCACCTCATTGATTGTTACTTCCGAATAAGTGCAAGCCTGCAGAGTAACCAATTGCCCGCATTTAAAGATTCGAGTACTTCTTTTACCCAACTCATGGTTTAAAGATACTTACGAATTGCTTAACTAAAATTCATTCGTAATTCGGTAGTGGGAATTCGTAATTAAATAATACCATTTATCCGCTTAAATTTTGCCGGAAGGAAAAGCTGTCTATTTTTGTACAAAGACATTTTATGCAGCAGGAAATTGTATTGGAGGTCAAAGACTTAGTAAAGAGCTTTAAGCAAGTTCGTGCCGTGAAGTCTATCAACCTGAACCTCCACAAGGGAGAAGTGCTTGGCTTATTGGGTCCGAATGGTTCCGGTAAAACGACCACACTGGCTATGTTACTGGGAATTTTGCACCCAACCAGCGGTTCTTTTTCGTGGTTCAATAACGGAACAAAAGATGAGAACCGGAAACGCATCGGAAGTTTATTGGAAACTCCTAATTTTTATCCTTACCTGAATGCTTACGACAATCTGAAGGTGGTAGGAACAATCAAAAACGTGGTAAACCTGCCGGAGAAAATTGATTCTGTTTTGGAGCTGGTAGATTTGAAAGAACGCGGAAAACGCTCTTTTCGAACTTTTTCACTGGGGATGAAACAGCGGTTGGCAGTAGCTGCAGCATTGCTTTCCGATCCGGAAGTACTGGTTTTGGATGAACCGACTAACGGTTTGGACCCACAGGGAATCGTGGAGATGCGCCAATTGATCATAGAAATTGCCAGGCAGGGTAAGACGATTATCCTGGCTTCTCATATTTTGGCGGAAGTACAGGTAATTTGTTCGCATGTCGTGATCCTGAGAGAAGGAGAAATGGTTTACAATGGTTCTATGAACAGTTTGCTGAACCAGGAACAGGCATTCCGTTTGAGTGCTTCTGATATGGACCGACTGGAGCAGGCTTTGAAAACGATTCCGGGAATTGCTATTGCTGAAAGAACAGCACATGATTTCCTGGTTACCTGCCAGGAAGAAACAGCAGGAGATACGCTTAACAAGCGCCTGGTTGAACAGGGAATTTATGTGTCGGAATTGCACGCATACCAGAAGAATTTAGAAACCATTTTCTTAGAAAAACTGACCCAATGAGAGATTTAATAGCTATTGAATACGCGAAATTGAAGAAATTTCATGCGTTAAAGATCATATTCGGAGTTTACATGATCGCTGTTCCGGGCTGGATGTATTTCATGAATCTCTTTTTTCAGATTGAACCTGGAATGAGAGCTTTGTTTACCAGTGATAATCCGTTCGATTTTCCGCACATCTGGAGTTACATTACATACAGCGCTAGTTTTTTCAATGTATTGCTTGCAGTAGTGGTGGTCATTGTAACGACCAATGATTTCCAGTACAAGACCATGCGGCAGAACATCATTGACGGAATGAGTAAACGGCAGGTTATTTTCAGCAAATTCCTTTTGGTGTTTTTCCTGAGTATTATTGCCACGTTGTATACGTTTTTGGTAGGATTTGTAATTGGTATGCTGGAATCGACGACTTATGACTGGTATCAGAATGTTCATTTGATCCTGCTGTATTTTGTTCAAACATTGGGATATTTCAGCTTTGCTTTCCTTTTTTCGATCGTGGTAAAACGCCCTGCCATCGCTATTGTTTCGTTCATTTTGTATTTCCCGGTTGAAACGATCGTCGGTCAGATTATTACCAGAGATTTGTACCAGGTATTTCCATTGAAAGTATTTGCAGATCTGACACCAATCCCTTTCTTTAAATCCATCCTGGCATCCACTAAAGTAGAGGGTATGCCGGTTCCCTGGGTTTTAGATACAGATATAAGGATCATCCTGAGCCTGGTGTATGTGCTGTTGTTTTTCCTGCTGACTTATTTCTTGCTGAAAAGGAAGGATTTGTAAGTTCGTTCGGACTAGAGTGGCTGCATTTTCTCATTCGCAATTCGTAATTTTGCAGGATGAATACTTCTTCCCCAAAAACCATTTGTGCCTTATCGACTGCTCCGGGAATGGGGGCAATTGCCCTGATCCGTTTATCGGGTAAAGATGCCATTTCCATTTTGTCGCAGATTGCCGGAAAGTCTTTCGAACAGGTAGCTTCTCATTCGGCACATTTCGTGCGTTTGAAGCATAGTGACGGTTCCATACTGGACGAAGTTGTAGTGACTATTTTTCACGAAGGCCGAAGTTTTACGGGTGAAAACACGGTTGAAATCGCTTGTCACGGTTCGGTTTTTATCCAGCAGGAAATCATCCGTCTGCTTCTGGCAAATGGCTGTGAATTGGCTAAACCGGGAGAATTTACGATGCGTGCTTTTTTGAATGGTCGCATGGATCTGAGCCAGGCAGAAGCTGTTTCTGATTTGATCGCTTCCGAGTCTGCGCGTTCCCATGAAGTGGCGATGAACCAAATGCGTGGCTCGTTCTCCAATGAATTACGCGATTTACGTGAAAAACTCATTCATTTTGCTTCGCTGGTAGAACTGGAACTGGATTTTGCGGAAGAAGACGTGGAATTTGCAGACCGCACGGAATTGCTGGCGTTGGTAGTGGAGGTTCTGGAATATGTGCGCAGGCTGATCCGGTCTTTTGAATTGGGGAATGTATTGAAGAACGGTGTTCCTGTGGCCATTGTCGGTGCTCCGAATACCGGGAAAAGCACTTTGCTGAATCAACTCCTGGGAGAGGAACGTGCGATTGTGAGCAACATTGCAGGAACTACGCGAGACGTGATTGAAGAAACAATGAATATTGACGGGATTTTATTCCGCTTGATCGACACTGCCGGAATTCGGGAAGAAGCGGCAGAAGAAATTGAGGCCTTGGGTATCCAGCGCTCTTTGGATAAGATCAAACAAGCCCGAATTGTGTTGATGCTAAGCGATTTCAGTGGAGACAATGCTTCCGAAGAAGGTCATTTGTCCATGAGTTCCGAAGAAACCGGGAAATGGGCAGACGAACAGGCAAAAATCTATCCCGGGAAGCATTTTTTAGTGATCGGAAACAAATACGATCTTCGTGCAGACCAGCTAAATGCTCCGTGGGAGTTCCAAACACCTTTCTTACCGATCAGTGCAAAGAACGGAAGCGGGATCGAAGAACTGAAATCCTGGCTTTCTCAACAGATTTTGGGTTCTTTCAATACCCAATCGGATACCATTATTACCAATGCGCGCCATTTGGATGCCCTGGAAAAGACCCGCGATGCCCTGGAAAAAGCACAATGGGGACTGGAAACCAATATAACGGGAGATTTTGTAGCAATGGATATTCGCCAGGCAATGTTCTGGCTGGGAAGTATCACCGGGCAAATTTCCGAAGACGACCTGCTGGCGAATATCTTCAGTAAGTTTTGCATCGGGAAATGACCTTGTAAAACAACATTTCAGATGGAAGCCATTACAATAACCAAAGACCAATTTTCAATTTCAACCGACAAAACGCAGTTAGATCTGGATGCAATACATGCATTTTTGTCTAAGGAAGCATATTGGTCCCTTCATATTCCTAAGCAAACTGTAGAAACAGCGGTAAAAAATTCACTTTGCTTCGGTGTTTTTCATGGAGAACGCCAAATTGGTTTCGCCCGGGTGATCTCTGACTTTTCAACGATTGCTTACCTGGGAGACGTTTACATCCTGGAAGAGTTTAGAGGAAACGGCTTGTCAAAATGGTTGATGGAAACGATCATGACATTCCCGGCTTTACAGGGTTTAAGGAGGTGGATCTTGCTTACCGGAGACGCACATGGACTTTACCGCCAATATGGCTGGACGGATATTTCCGACCCAACCAAATGGATGGAACTTCACAACAAAAACGTATACCAAAGTGAAACCGGTGCATAATCGTTGTGGATGGTGAATACAACGAGCTGATTATGAATTACAGGCTAGAATCAGATTCAGCGCTGTTTTCCCGGATGACTTGCCGCATGTTAATGGTCCCGGCCTTCGAAAGCGTCATTTAACAAGCTGTACGTCCTTTTTCAAAGCAACTTCTCTCATCCGCTTACGTCAATAATACCGAAGACTGCTAATCGTCTTTGATATTATTACTGAAATCGATGAAAAAAACACCTCATTTTTTGTCGGATGAAACCTATTACAAGCAAAATCCAGTATCCCGCTTTTTGCCGTTTGTTTTATTCGCATGGCTGCTAGTGTGCTGTTTCCGGGTAAATGCCCAGGGAGATAATTGCGACCAGGCATTGGCTTTGACCAATGTGACCAGTTATTGTTCCGGCTCCAACCAATATACAAATGTCGGGTCAACCCCAAGCGGCTTTACTCCGGCACCATGTTGGGCAGCTACCGCTACTTCGGATGTTTGGTTTTCATTTGTAGCACTTGGAACCAATGTACTGATCTCAGTAAACGGTGCCACGATGCAGCAGCCGAGAATTGCTATTTATTCCGGAACGTGTTCGGGAACACTTACTCAGCCGGTGGGAGGATGCACGAACGGTGCTATTTTCTCCCAGGATGCACAGCTATATAATGCCGGGTTAGTCCAGGGAACAACATATTTCATCCGGGTGAGCACCACGACAAATAACCGAGGGACCTTTCAATTGTGTATCAACAGTTACACGCCACCACCATCTGCATCTGCCGACTGTGGCGGAGCGGGAAGGTTGTGTAACGGCAATCCAATCAGTGTGACGAACCTGTTGAGCGGTGGCTCAAATGTCAACGAAAATGCAGGGACCTGCCTGTCGGGATTCGGGATCGTAGAAACCAATTCGGTTTGGTATACCTGGACCTGCGAGACTGCCGGGCCTTTGACAATGGATATTATCCCGGCAAATCAAACGGATGATATTGATTTCATCATTTTTCAGCTGAATACCACAAACCCGTGTGGCCCGAGAACAGCCATCCGTTGTACGGCTACTTCTTTTACCAACTCAAACGGAAGTACAGGTTTGAACGCCACATCAACAGATGTGAATGAAGCTGTTGGCTGGACGGGAGTTGAAGATGGGTATCTTCAACAGATCAATATGACCGCCGGGACCAGTTATGCAATCCTGATCAATAACAGCAATGCAACGAATGGATTCACATTGAATTGGGGTGGAATGGGAACTTTTGTGGGTCCTGATCCCCAGATTACAGGAGGACCGTTTACGGTTTGTGCCGGAACACCGATCTCTTTCGATGGAAATACTTCAACGGGTTACGCTACATTAAGCTGGAATTTTACAGATGGATCGGGTTCTCCGGTTAATGCTTCCGGACCTGGACCACACACAGTGAGTTATCCGGCTCCGGGGAATTACACTGCCATCTTAAATGCCGTTTCTGCTACCGGGTGCACTTCTGTTGAAACGGCCAATATCGTTGTAAGTCCGGAAGTGACGGTTACATTTCCTGCTGTTGCAGCTATTTGCAATGGTCAGGCGGCTCCTGCATTTCCTTCTCAAATAAATAGTCCGGCTGTGCCGGGAAGCTGGTCACCGAATACCATCAGCAACACTGCAAGCGGAACCTATACTTTTACCCCGAATCCGGGCCAATGTGCAGTTGGCGGAACAATCTCAGTAAATGTGCAGACAGCTGTTACTCCTGCATTTCCTTCTCATCCTACTTACTGTCTGAATGCTATTCCACAGGCACTGCCTGCAACTTCGGATAACGGGATCAGCGGAACCTGGTCTCCTGCTGCAATCAATACGAGTGTTGCCGGATCGAACAGTTATACCTTTACACCGGCTACTGGTTCATGCGCAGCACCCGTAACGATTTCAATTCTTGTGGATAACGGCATTGTTCCTTCATTCCCGGCTCATCCGCAGTATTGCCTGAATGAACCTCCGCAACCATTGCCTTTGACTTCGGATAACGGCATAAACGGAACTTGGTCTTCTACGTCAATTAACACTTCTTCAGCCGGAACAGTGAATTACACCTTCACTCCGGCACCCGGACAATGTGCTTCGCCGGTAACTATTGCTATCGTTGTTGGGCCTGCACCTGCGCCGTTATTCACTCCCATTCCGGCATTTTGTAACGGAGATCCGGCACCGGTTTTGCCAAGTGTTTCCAATGACGGAATAAGTGGTACGTGGAATCCATCCACTGTCAGTAATACTTCAGGCGGAACGTATACCTTTACTCCGGGTGCGGGCCAATGTGCTTCGGTGACATCTCTGGTTGTTACGGTGAATAACCCGGTTATACCGAACCTGACTTCCGTTGGACCATTCTGTGAGAACGATACCGATGCGGTGAATCTGACTGCGGATGTGACCGGGGGATTTTGGTCGGGTGCGGGAATAACTGACCCGGCAGGAGTTTTTGATCCGTCAGTTGCAGGTTTAGGAACACATACGCTTACTTACACCCATACCCAGGGTTGCGGTGGATCAAATACGCTATCGGTTGTAATCAACCCGGTTCCGGATTCCGATTTTACTGCGGATGTAACAGCAGGTTGTAGCCCGTTAAAAGTTTTTTTCAGTTCAAATCCATCTGTGACAGGTTCTTCATGGGATTTCGGAGATAATTTGACATCTGTTATGGTTGGGAGTGCGAATCATTTCTATGAAACAGCCGGAACTTATTCTGTCAGCCTCACAAACACCTTGAACGGATGTTCTTCTACGACGACTTTAACAAATTACATAACGGTTTATCCTGATCCGATTGCCGGTTTTTATGCTAGTCCGCAAGTGTTGTTGCAGACCAATACGGAAACACAGTTCACCAATACTTCCCAAAACGGTGACTCCTGGTCCTGGACATTTGGAGATGGAGACAGCAGCAGTTTGGAAGAACCGGCACATAAATTCCCTGCGATTCCCGGTAATTACAATGTCACATTGACAGTAAGCAGCCCGGATGGATGTACGGATGAAAAAACCGTTGTGATTATTGTAAAAGATGACCACATTCTTTACGTTCCAAATACTTTTACCCCTGACGGAGATGAGTTCAATAATGAGTTTACACCGATTGTAACTGCGGGATACGATACCCGGAATTATTCATTCACCCTTTACAATCGTTGGGGAGAAACCCTGTTCGAATCCCAGGATGTGAACAGGGGATGGGATGGAACTTATTTGGGGAAACTGGTTCCGGCTGGAATTTACACCTGGACAATCCGGATCAAAAGCCTGGATGATGACCGGTACGAAGTATTCACCGGGCATGTGAATATGATGAGGTGAGGATTAAAGCTTCGGGAAAGAAGCTTTTCAGTTATCCGGAAACAGATTAATCGCAGTGGCAAAGGGTGTAGAATGCAAAATTCTTACGGGCTTTTAAGCAGTTGCCCTCACGGATAACTTCCAGTTCTTTCATGACTTTTTTCTGTGAGACGTTCAGCAGGTGTACTTCCTGTTCAACCATTTTCCAGGATCCGGTTATATCTATGGGGTTGTTTTTATTAGTCAGGTCCAGGTAACGGAAGGTTTTGTTTGCGTTTAGTTCAATTAACGGAGCTGTTTTTCCGTCCCCGCCGAATTTTCCATAATTCACTTTGGTTTCGTTGTTAAATCCGAAAGATAAGGTGAGCAGGACCAGTAAAGCTGCGAATACACCTAGGAACGGTTTTTTCATATCCATTGATTTTCAGGAAATTTAGTGAATTTATTTCAATAAACCGCTTGATGTCAGAACAAGTTTTCAGCAGGTGAATTGTGTTCTTTTTTGACCGAAAATTCGTGTTTGGCGTAGATTTTGATTTATCTTTCCAAAAAAATAGCAAATGAAAGGTTTTATACTCGGTGCGTTGTGTGTTTTAGGGCTCGTGCCAACAGGATTTAGTCAAAAGACTATTCGCATGGTTGTTAAAGAAGAGTGTGTTCCATGCCGCAGGATGATGGCGCAAACTTGTTTCCAGGTGCAAAAGGACGGTTCTAAAACCTGGGAATTGTTCTATGATCGCATCGCAGGATTCGATTATAAAGAAGGAAACCGCTATGTGATTGATGTAATTGAAACACCGCGTCCGGAGCCGGTTCCGCAGGACTTGTCAAAAAATACTTACAAATTAGGAAAGGTTATTTCTATAACACCGATGATCAGCAGCAGCGAAGGATTATTGTATAAAGTCATCCGGATGAATGGAAAAGATGTGGCTGATGCGAATGTTTCTCTTGGTTTCGACAGTACGTTCCAAAAGATTTCCGGGAAAAGTGGGTGTAACAATTTTTTTGCTTCGGCAAAAATGAACAAGAAACAAACGAAGATTTGCGTAAAGGAAGGCGGAGCTACTAAAATGGCATGTCCTGAACCGCAAATGGCAATCGAAGATGAATTTTTGAAATCCATTTCCAAGAAGAAGTTTAAGATTTCTCATGCGGAAGGGCAAATGATCTGGAAGTCTAAGAAAAAGGAAGTGTTTGTACTGGAAGCAGTTTCGAAACCGAAACCGGAAGATCCTGCTGCAAATTCAGGCGGAAGACCAGAGAAAACACCCTGGAATTACTTCAACCAGCAGGATTTGAAACTGATCCAGATGGACGGAGTTACCGTTACGGATTCAAAAGCAGAAATCAAATTCGATATGCATACAAAAACGTTCACGGGAAGCAACGGGTGTAACCGTATTTCCGGGAATATGACCACTACCAGATCCACAGTTGAATTTTCAGATGTGATGTCCACGAAAATGATGTGTGCGGATCAGCTGGTTGCAACAACCGAAAAACGGTTCATGGAAATCCTGTCTTCTAAAGGATTGACAGTTGATTTCGCAGAACAGGTATTGAATGTTTACAATGCTAAAGGAAAACTGGTATTAATGTTCGCAGCTGACGCAACCAAATAAATTAATTCGAGTTTTAATTTCAGTTTTCATATATTTATACACCAAAAATTTTTTTACTATGAAAAAGCTAATCAAAATTTCTGCGTTTGCAACATTAGCATTTGTTGGAGCATTGGGAATTCAGTCGTTTACATCTGTGAAGACCGCTTCTTCGGAGAATGTATTAGGCAATATCGAATTTAAAGTAATCAATGATTCATCTTCTGAGTACAAATATTGCGTGAACGGTGGTCATAACTACATCAGCGCAGGTGCATCCAAAGGGTTCAGTTATAGTGAAGGAACAGAGATCAAGTATTTGGATGGAAGCAACTGTGGAGCCGTATGGTTCAAAGTTACCAGTTCCATGCATGGGAAATCATTCAAACTTTCTGAATTGAAGAAATAATCATTTTTTGAAATATTGAACACAAAGCTCCTTTTTTTAAGGGGCTTTTTTGTTTTGCACATTTTCGCTTAGTTTTTCGCTTTAATTAAGGTTAATTCTCTGTTCGAATTCATTGAAATCCGTTAATTTCGTAAAGAGATTAGAATGATTATGAAACGAATATTGCTTTTGGGTGCCGGTCTTTCCGCTTCTACGCTGATCAAGTATTTGCTTGAACAGGCTGTGGAGCAGAATTGGGAACTGCGTGTGGTGGATCAGTCTTTGGATACAGTGAGGTTGAAGTTGGCGGGACACCCGAGAGGTGTAGCATTAGCTTTCAATGCCCTGGATCGTGACCAGCGTTTGGAGGAACTGAAACAAGCAGATTTGGTAATCTCGATGCTTCCCGCGCGTTTTCATTTGGAAATTGCACAGGACTGCCTGGAATTGAAAAAGAACCTGATCACTCCGTCTTATGTTTCGAACGAAATGAAAGAATTGAACGCTGAGGTTGAAAAAGCCGGTTTGATCTTCATGAATGAAATAGGGGTAGATCCCGGGATAGATCACATGAGTGCCATGCGCATCATTGATTCGATCAAAGACCAGGGAGCAGAAATAACCGGGTTTAAATCCTACTGCGGTGGTTTGATAGCTCCTGAAAGTGATACCAATCCATGGAATTATAAATTCACCTGGAACCCCAGAAACGTTGTTTTGGCGGCACAGGGAGGCACAGCCTGTTATATTGACCGGCATCAGTACAAGTACATTCCATATAACCAGGTTTTTACGCGTTTGGATTATCTTTCCGTAGAAGGTTACGGGGATTTTGACGGCTATGCCAACCGGGATTCTTTGTCTTACCGGCACATCTATGGATTGGATGAAATTCCGACAATCTACCGCGGAACACTGCGCAGACCTGGATTTTGTAAGCACTGGAATGTATTCGTACAGTTGGGCTTAACTGATGATCACCTGGTACTTCCGGATTCGGAGCAGTTTACTCCAAGAACTTTTATCAATGCTTTTCTTCCGTTCGAAGAAACCAAACCGGTAGAAGAGAAGTGGGCAAATGCCTGCAAATCCATGGGAGTCGATGATATTTCGAAATTCGAATGGTTGGGGCTGTTTGATGATTCTTACCAATTGGGATTGAAAAATGCTACTGCGGCGCAAATCCTGGAAAAGATTTTGGTTGATAAATGGGTGCTGGAGCCGCAGGACCGCGATATGCTGGTGATGGTTCACCAGTTTACTTATCTGCTAAACGGCGAACAACGATACATTGAATCGTCAATGGTGAACCTGGGAGATGACCAGGTACATACTGCAATGTCTAAAACAGTTGGTTACCCGGTTGGAATTTGCGCCAAGCTGATCCTGCAGGGAAAAATTTCGGAAAGAGGAGTTTTACTGCCGATCAAGCCGGAAGTTTACAATCCGATCCTGGATGAACTGGAAGAACATGGCATCGTGTTCCAGGAACTGGAAAAAGTGGTTTAATTAATTGCGTCCGAGCTATCGATAGGCGATTTCGTTTAAGATACCGCAGTATTTCTTGTAATCAGGCGGTAAGCAATTACGCCGCCAACTGTGCCAAATAAGAGCACCTCATCCGGAATTTGCACAAAAAAGGAAACGAGCAATACCAATCCAAATACCAGGGAAAGGATGAATCCCTGTTTCACACTTTCACGCGTGAAATAGTTAAGCGGAAATTTCCGGAAAAGCTGCGGTTGCAGGAATTGCTGTTTGTAAACCAGGTATCCGCTGAGAGTCATCAGGGGAATCAGGATGAATCCCTGTTGAATTCCCATATCACTGTAACTCAAAAAAGCGATGATGCGCTCTGTCCATGAAAAAGTGGTATGCATATTCGGAAGAAGATAGAAAACAGCCAGAGATGTGCTTAAAATGCACAAAAAAGCAATACTCAAATGCTGTACTGCGGTTTGTTTCTCAGATGCATTCTCACTGAATTGGATTCGTTTGCGTGCTTTGAACAGCGTTAAGGTCCAGAATAGGATCCAGTCGATCAGGTAGAAGAGCAGGATGAAACTGGCATCCCAATTCCAGTAGAAATAACCTAAAACCGGGATCAATCCTTCAATAAGCGTTTGAAAAAGCAGTGCCTTTTTTGGCGTCATTTTGTTTTGGATAAGCGTTCGATCGCATCTCTTGAGATGGTGAAATCCGGATTGTACTTCACCGCCTTTTTGTAATACTGGATTGCCTGGTATTTTTCTCCTTTTTCTTCGTAAGCCAACCCGAGGTTATGCCATGCTTCCACATAACGCGGTTCTTTCTGAAGAGTTTCATTGTAGAAATAGATCGCACTGTCAATGTCATTTTGTTTGAATTGCTTGATCCATCCCATCTGGAACAGCGGTGGTGTAAACGAAGGATCTTTCTTCAGCATTTCGCGGTATGTTTGCTGAGCTTCCGGAATCCGGTCAAATTCCTGGTAAGCATATGCCAGGTTGTAATAAGCTTCAACGTTATTCGGACGTACCTGTGTTGCGGTAATGAAATACTGAATACATAGCGGATTTCCTTCTTCCTGGTAAAGTAGCCCGATTTTGAGATAAGCAGCAAAGAATTCAGGATCCTGGTCAATAGCAGTCTGGTATGAAGATTTTGCCAGGTCGCGTTTATCCAGGCTCAAATAGATACTTCCTTTCAAGACATAAGCATCGCGGTATTTCTTATCGATCCGAAGCGCTTCATTGGTATAGTAAAATGCTTTTTCGTGGTCTCCCTGCTGCGCATAGGTTGTTGCCAGTGCTACCAAAGCCGTCGGATTTTTCGGATCTTGTTTGACTACAAATTTGAAATGCGATTGTGCAGACATTACATCACTTGGAGTGCGGTTTGCGCGGTTATTCAAGGCGTTCGCATACAGGAAGCGGGCATCGATGTTCCACTGCTGCATCCGGTAAGCTTTTGCACCGTCCTGGAGAGCTTTCTCGTAATCATAACGTTCCAGCATCAGGTTTCCGTGTTTGATCAGGATCGGGACACTGTCCGGGTATTTTTTATACAACTCGTCTATTGTAAGCTGTTTTTGAGGTTTTTTCGGGGCCTTTTCGCCGCAGGAACTCAATAAAACAAGAAAGCCGATAAAAAATAAAATGCGCATAGTTATTAAAATCTGAAGGACAAAAATACGGAAATGTATTTAGCTATGGAATTAAACGCATGGTTCTTATGAAACGTTGGCTCTCTGGCGAGATTAAAGAAATAATTGCTGTTAAATAATATTCAACCTGCATGCTTAAACGTTCATTTTCTATCACATTCCATTCATTTTAAAATGAATTTTTTAGTTGAAAAGTTATTTTTGAGTTTACTGAAACTTAACGTTATGAGAAACAATTTATTGCTAATTGTTCTTCTAACTCTTGCGTCTTTTTCCTTTGGTCAGGATCATTCTCCGTATGACCAGAGGTTACTGATTCATTTTACAGAAGAACAGCTTGCGGAGATGCCGCAACAGAAGCTAACTGCTGTCACCTATTATTATTGTGAAAGCTATTCGGTTGATGATTCACACGTGATCGGGTTTGACATCCATTCATTTGATGTGTCGTTGTACGAAGATTTGCGCAGGGAAACCGTGGATTTCGCCTTTACGAGCGAGCAAGGTTTGATCATTACTTTAAAAGCAAGGAACACTTATTTGCCGAAAGCAACACTTCAGAAGCTATGAAAACGCTCTTAACAGGTTTGATTGTGGCATTGGGTTTTGCTGCTTTCTCACAACTTCCTTATTCCTGGAACGCCGGGGTAAATCCCGGGTGGACATCTGATGGAAACGGTCTGCAATGGCGTACTCCCTGCAATTATGTAACAACTAACTGCATGGGCAATTACAACAACAACATGAATACGTCGTATACTTCCCCTTCGATTGATGCTTCCTGTGCCAATGCCTCAAGTATTTCGGTGTCTTTCACGGCATTTGGAAATGCAGAATTTGGTTATGACCTTCTGTTTATTTTTTATTCGCTGGATAACGGTGTGAGCTGGATTAACCCGTATGGTGCCGGAGTGGGATGGACCGGGAATTTCGGAGCTTCACCGGGTTCGTCTATTCCGGCGATTATTTTACCGACTTCTTCGAATATCCGTTTCCGGCTGACTTTTCAATCCGATAATTCGAGCACTTTCTCAGGGTACAAGATCACCAATTTCAATGTTGCCTGTAATGTGGTGATGCCTGTTGAAATGTATACTTTCAAAGGAAAACGAATCGGAAGTGAAAACGAGTTGGATTGGGTCACTTTATCAGAAAAGGACAACGATTATTTCGAACTGGAATGGTCTACGAACCCGGAAGCGGATATTTGGTCTGATATCACCAAGATCCACTCGAAAGGAAATAGTTCGGACAAACAGATTTATTCCTTCGTTCACACGAATCCGTCCATCAATAAGAAGAACTATTACCGCATTACGCAAGTGGATAAAGATGGAACCCGTAAAACGTATGATGAATTGGTTTTGGTAGACAATACGATGAAGGAAAATGCATTAAGCAAAATTGTAAACTTATTGGGACAGCCTGCAAATGAATCTACTCCGGGCCTTGTGATCTATGTGTATGAAGATGGCACAAAGATGAAAAAGTATCAGTAGTTTGTCTGATAATTAACCGTTAAATGAGAACAGGCCGGTGTAGCATTTCTGCACCGGCCTGTTTTTGTAAGTAATCAACAAGTATGAATTACCGGACAATGGTAATATTGCCATAGCAGAAACCTTTGTATTTTTCATCATTGCAGTCAATCTCATCCGATTGGATTTGATAGAAGTAAACTCCTTCGGCTAATTCGGTACCGTTTTTTGAACGACCGTCAAAGACTTTGTTTTCATGACCGTCCATTTTGAAAACCAGGTTTCCCCAACGGTTAACGATCAGGATCTCGTATGTAAAGCAATCGTTCATCAAATCCGGCAAAATAAGCTGGTCGTTAATGCCATCTCCGTTCGGAGTAATGATGTTTGCAATAGAGAGGTTTTCAATTTTGAATCCTTCTTCGATAGTAATTCCCCCGGTAGTATCGTAGCTGCACCCGTAATTGTCTGTAATGGTGAAATCAAGCTGGTAATTTCCGGGTTCTGCAAACAGCAGGCTGTAAATGCTCCCCGTTCCTTCATAAATATTCTCAATATTCCAGTGGTAAGTATAATTCGGATTACTCACTGAAGCTCCTAAGATTGCTCCCTGGAAACAGTCTGTCACATAATTATAGTTCGGAGTAATTGGAGTTGTTACCAGGTAAGTTTCATCCCGGTGGTTTGTACACCCGAACTGATCGCTGTAGGAATAAGAGACGGTGTAATTCCCGGGATCAATCCCGGTAAGGTTTATTCCGTTTCCTGAAACGTTATCCCCGGTGAAAGTTCCTCCGGAAGGTGTGGGATTTACTACATGAAAACCGGACTCGAAACAATAAGCCGGATTTACAGGAATTTGCAAAGCCGGCAATCCGTGAACAACGATGGTTCCGATCGCAGCAGCAATACACCCGTTATTGTCCGTTACGGAGTAGCCGATACTATAGATTCCTGCTCCTTCGTTCGGTGCGATAAACTGATCAGAGGAAGGAGTTCCGTCAATGAGGAAAACTCCACCTCCCGGGTTGGCAACCATAGTTACCGTATCGGAATCCACACACAGATCGGATGGAAGGGTTAATGTTACCGGTGCAGGTGGCACAACTTGTACAGTGACTGTTGTTGAATTGGAACATCCGTTCGTATCCTGGAAAAGATAAGTCAGGGTAAATGTTCCGACACCTGCTTGTGAAGGACTGAATTGATTGTTCGACACACCTGTTCCTGTTAATTGTCCGCCTGTAGGTGAAAGGATGAGGTTTGCATTGGTAGTTGCAATGCAATATGGGGATTGATTATTTGAAATGGAAACCACTGGCAGGGGATTGACCATTATGATGTCAGTTGCGGTATTGCTGCACCCCAATTCATTTTCGAAATAGTAAGTGATCGTCTGGCTTCCGGTGCCCGCTATTGCAGGATTAAAGTTCGTACCGCTTACTCCGGTTCCGGTTAGTGTTCCTGTTTGGCCTGCTATTGCAACCGGACTTACCGTAATTGCAGCCGGAGATGCATCAATACAAATTTCAGGCTGTACGTTCACAGAAACGGTTGGCAGCTCGTGAACCAGGATGTTATCAGTGACTGAAGCAGTACAGCCGTTTGAGTCAGTTGTCTCGTAAGTGACAGTATGATTTCCTGCCCCTTCATTCGGAGCTATGAATTCATTATTGGATGGGACACCGTCAATTTGATAGTTTCCGCCTGCCGGAGTACCTGCCATGACAAGTGTATCGGCATCAATGCACAGATCCGGAGGTAATGTTAAAGCCGGTTGAACCGGGTTTACAACCTGTACACTGACAGTTGCTGAATTGGAACAACTATTTGCATCCTGGTAACTATATGTCAATGTGTACGTTCCTGCACCTGCCGCGGCAGGCATAAATTGATTGCTCGATACTCCTGTTCCGGTAAGCTGACCACCAGTTGGAGAAAGCACTAATGCCGCCGTATCTACTGCAACGCAGTAAGGGGATTGATTGTTTGAAACAGAAACCACCGGCAGTGGATTGACCATTATGATGTCAGTTGCGGTATTGCTGCACCCCAATTCATTTTCGAAATAGTAAGTGATCGTCTGGCTTCCTGTTCCCGCAGTTGCAGGATTAAAGTTCGTGCCGTTTACTCCGGTCCCGGTTAGTGTTCCTGTTTGGCCTGGTGTTGCAACCGGACTTATCGTAATTGCAGCCGGAGATGCATCAATACAGATATCAGGTTGTATGTTTACAGATACGATTGGCAATTCATGAACGATGATACTTCCGGATACGGATGCAGTACATCCGTTTGCATCAGTCGTTTGATAAGTAATAGCATGGTTTCCTGCCCCTTCATTCGGAGCTATGAATTCATTATTGGATGGGACACCGTCAATTTGATAGTTTCCGCCTGCCGGAGTACCGGCCATGACAAGTGTATCGGCATCAATGCACAAATCCGAAGGTAATGTTAAATCAGGTTGAACCGGGTTTACAACCTGTACACTGACAGTTGCCGAATTGGAACAGCCGTTTGCGTCCTGGTAAGTATATGTTAATGTATATGTTCCTGCACCCGCAGTTGAAGGTAGAAACTGATTTCCTGAAACCCCTGTTCCGGTAAGTTGACCACCGACAGGCGAGAGCACCAATGCAGCTGTATCTACGGCCACGCAATATGGAGATTGGTTGTTTGCAATGGAAACAACCGGTACAGGATTTACGATAATGGAAGTATTGGCACTGTTGCTGCAACCGAATTGATCTTCGAAGTAATAGTTGATAGCCTGATTTCCTACTCCGGCAGTTGCAGGATTAAAATTACTTCCACTTACCCCGGTTCCGGTTAGTGTCCCGGTTTGGCCTGCTGTTGCAACCGGACTACGTGTAATAGCAACCGCCGGCGAATTGACGCAGACTTCCGGTTGAATGCTCACGGAAACAGTTGGTACAAAGTTTTCGATTGTTACCTGGAATACGGCTGTAGCACCCACGTTATCGGTAACTGTTACACTATATGTTCCGGCGCAGAGCCCTGTTGCAGTTGGCGTTGTTTGTACCTGGGAATCATTCCATGCATAAGAGTAGGGTGGAGTTCCTCCGGAAACACTTACAGTTGCAGATCCGGTACAGCTGGATGCACCCGCGGGAATGCAAGTAGCATTACAGTTAGCGTATGTTGGAAGCGCTTGTCCGCCCCAGGCTCCGCCATCGGTGACTCTTCTAGCAGACCTGTCCGTTTGAAGAATACCTCCAGCGATGTTTAACAGCGTTTTACGATTGGCGGGGATGTTGGCGTAACTTAGTAAAGACGGTACACTGGTACAGCCTGGTGAACTTGGTACACAGGGCTGTCCATTTGCCCCGCCTGCCCCTAACCAGGATACAGCATCTTGTGGAACTCCATTCGCATCATAAAATGCGAACCAGCCTCCGGCATTGGGGAACCAGAGTCTGAATGCCCCTCCTGTTCCAACACAAACTCCCGGAGCTGTTACATTTCCCGGAACAACTACTTCAACCACATTTCCTCCGTTTTGGACCAGGCGGTTGGGAGGAACCGGTGCAACATTTATTCCACGAACCATGCAAAAACCGGCAGGTGGTATGATTGTTCCTGTAGGAATGACAAACCCGCCGGCTCCCTCTGTTTCAGTATAATTTCCTAAGTAATAGCAAGAGATGTCTACAGGCTCACAAATATTGGGATTGTACAGCTCAATCCATTCACCTCTTCCGGGATCATTACCGCTAGAAGGCCCAGACATCGAGCCGTCAAAATTAGATGGACTAATCATCAACTCATTAATTAGAATTGACGGACCGGAATAATTGCACTGAATCCCGTTGCAATTGGTGTTTAGCTGCGAACTGGTAGTTCCGGAAAGTTGCGACAAACCGGAGAATCCGATCAAAAAGATCGAATAGATAGTAGTAGTTAACTTCATAACAAGTTAAAAATTAGTAGAGTAGTGTAAAAATTCTGTTTATTAGACGAAGAAATCTAACAAATAGTTGCTCGGCTAAAATAATTTATTTATTCGGGATTATTCTAATATCTTTTCCGGTTTAACAAAACAAAACCCGGTGTTTGATTCAACACCGGGTTTTCCTATTCATTTACGGGATTTTTTACAATCCTAAAAGTACTGCATACGGATCTTTTCCTCCGAAGATAATGCGCTCCGGGTTTTCGATCATTTCTTTTACTTTGACAAGGAATCCAACAGATTCTTTTCCATCGATGATGCGGTGATCGTAAGACAATGCTACATACATCATCGGGCGGATTTCTACTTTACCGTCAATTGCAACCGGGCGCTCAATGATATTGTGCATTCCCAAAATAGCAGATTGCGGCGGGTTGATGATCGGTGTGGACATCATGGAACCGAATACACCACCGTTAGTGATTGTAAATGTTCCTCCTGTCATATCTTCCGGGGTGATTTTCCCATCACGTGCTTTAACAGCCAAGCGCTTGATTTCTCTTTCGATTTCTGCTAAGCTCATTTGCTCTGCGTTGCGTACAACCGGAACCATCAATCCTTTCGGTGAGGAAACAGCAATACCCACATCTGCATAGTCATGGAAGATCATTTCATTTCCGTCGATCTGTGCATTCACGGCAGGGAACAAGTTCAATGCTTCTGTTACCGCTTTTGTAAAGAAGGACATGAATCCAAGGTTTACTTCGTGGAACTTCGAGAACTGATCTTTGTATTTTGCACGCAAATCCATGATCGGTTTCATATCCACTTCATTGAACGTAGTCAGCATAGCTGTTTCGTTCTTCACAGAAACCAAACGTTCTGCGATCTTACGGCGAAGCATAGACATTTTCTCACGGTTTTGGTCACGTGTACCTCCCCATCCTTGTGCAGCATCAGCAGGAATACCTGCAGCCATTGCCGCAACAACATCTTGTTTCGTAATACGTCCGTCTTTTCCGCTACCATTGATCTTCGCTCCTGAAACATTGTTCTCAGCCATAATTTTAGCTGCTGCCGGAGACGGAGTTCCTTTTGCATAACTATCGCTTACCGGCCCCGGATTCGGAGTTGGTGCGCTTGTTTTTTCAGCAGCAGGTGCCGTTTCTTTTTTCTCTTCCGGAGCTTTCTCTTCTGCTTTCGGAGCTTCTTCCTCTTTTGCAGGAGCAGCAGATCCGGCAGGTCTTTCAGCCGAAGTATCGATCAGGCAAACAACCTGTCCGACTTTTACTACATCGCCTTCTGCAGCTTTCAGGGTAATGATACCTGCCTGCTCTGCCGGTAATTCCAAAGTTGCTTTGTCAGAATCAACTTCTGCAATGGCCTGGTCTTTTTCTACATAGTCACCGTCCGAAACCAACCAGGTTGCGATTTCCACTTCAGAAATCGATTCTCCCGGGCTTGGTACTTTCATTTCAAGGATTGACATAATTGATCGTATTTAGTTTTGTAATAATCTTATTTAGCCGCTACGGATGCAAATTGAAATACATCTGCAAACAATTGTTTCAAACGGCGTTCGTGCAATTTCTTGGAACCTTCAGCCGCAGCCGCAGATGCCGGTCGTGTAATCCCGATAAACGGAATGTGTCTCAGGTTCATTGCGATGTAGGTCCATGCTCCCATGTTTGCAGGCTCTTCCTGTGCCCAAACAACGTTTTTAGCATTGTATTTCGCAACGATTGCATCGATTTGTTTCTGAGGCAACGGATACAATTGCTCCACACGTACAAATGCCATGTTGTCCACACCCAGATCTGCTGCTTTTTCCTTCATTTCGTAATAGAATTTCCCGGAGCAGAAAACCAAAGTGTCTACCTGGCCTGTTTTTGCATTCGGATCATCAATTACTTCCTGGAAAGATCCGCTTGCCATCTCTTCCAAAGTGGAAGTAGCAGCCGGTAAACGCAGGATCATTTTCGGAGAGAAAACAACCAAAGGTTTACGGAACGGACGAGCCAATTGTCTGCGAAGTAAGTGGAAATGGTTTGCAGGAGTAGAAGTATTTACTACCTGGATATTATCATCAGCGGATTGCTGCAACCAACGTTCCATACGTCCGCTTGAGTGCTCTGCACCTTGTCCTTCATATCCATGAGGAAGAAGCATTACCAAACCACTTTGAGTAGACCACTTGTCTTCACCAGCTGTGATGAACTGGTCGATCATGATCTGAGCACCGTTGAAGAAATCCCCGAATTGTGCTTCCCAAATCGTCAATCCTTTCGGAGTGGCAAGGGAATAACCGTATTCGAATCCTAAAACAGCATATTCTGAAAGCAGGGAGTTGAAAATCGTGAACGGAGCCTGCTTTTCGGAAAGCATGTTCAATGTTTCGATTTCTTCTTCGTTGTCTTCTGTTTTTACAACCGCGTGACGGTGAGAGAAAGTACCGCGTTCTACATCCTGACCGGAAATACGTACCGGAACTCCTTCATCCAACAAGGTCGCATACGCAAGCATCTCAGCTGTTCCCCAATCGAGGTTGTTGTTTTCAACTGCAGCCAAACGGTCATCAAAGATTTTCTGGATCTTACGGAAATACTTTTTACCTTCCGGAAGCGTAGCCAGCTTGCGTCCTAATTCTACTAATTTCTCTTGCTTAATTCCTGTCTCAGGACTGGAATCAAAGTCAGATGATTTACTATGACGGAAACCTTCCCAGGTTTTGCTCAGGAAATCCCAAACAACTGCTTTTTCATTTTTGCGTGCTGTTTCGAATTCATCCTCCAAATGTTGGTTGTACTCCTCTTCAATGGTTTTTGCATCCTCCGCAGAAATCGTTCCTTCTGCAGTTAATTGCTTCAGGTAGATGTCTTTCGGATTCGGATGTTTTGCAATGATGTTGTACAAATTCGGCTGCGTGAATTTAGGCTCATCTCCTTCGTTGTGCCCGTATTTACGGTAACATAATAAGTCGATGAATACATCACGGTGGAATTTCTGACGGTATTCCATTGCAATTTCAATGGTTTGGATTACCGCCTCGATATCGTCTCCGTTTACATGGAAAACCGGTGTCAATGTTGTTTTCGCAACGTCCGTACAGTATGTAGATGAACGTGCATCGTGGAAGTTCGTTGTAAAGCCAACCTGGTTGTTTACCACAATGTGGATCGTTCCACCTGCTCTGTAACCATCAAGCAAAGCCATCTGGATTACTTCGTAAACAATTCCCTGTCCGGCAACAGCTGCATCACCGTGAATCATCACCGGGCAAACTTTGTTCTCATCTTTGAAATGAGCATCCAGTTTTGCGCGTGCAATTCCCTGAACAACGGGGTCAACCGCTTCTAAGTGAGAAGGGTTTGGTGCAAGCGTTAATCCTACTTCTTTTCCATCCGAAGTTTTTACCGAACTGGTATAACCCTGGTGGTATTTTACGTCTCCGTCGAAAGCGCCATCCGCATCGAATTCTTTTCCTTCAAATTCGGAGAAGATATCCTGCGGGCGTTTCTGGAAGATATTTGTCAATGTATTCAAACGTCCGCGGTGAGCCATTCCCATGACGAAATACTCCACTCCAAGATCTGCACCTTTTTCAACCAATGCATCCAATGCGGGAATCAAAGCTTCACCACCTTCAATGGAGAAACGTTTCTGACCCACATATTTTTTACCTAAAAAGGCTTCAAAATTGGAAGTTTGAACGAGTTTTTTATAGATGTGTTTTTTGCGTTCAGCATTAAATTTCGGACGATTTTCCACTTCGATGCTGTTTCTGAACCATTCCAAACGCTCCGGTTCACGCATAAACATGTATTCGATACCGATGGATTGACAGTAGCATTCCTCCAGGTCCTTGACAATATCGCGCAAGGTTGCTGCTCCGATCCCGATTTGTTCTCCGGCCTGGAAAACAGTATCCAGATCAGATGCTTCTAAACCAAAGTTTTCGATTGCCAGTGTCGGCTCATACTTTCTACGCTCACGGACCGGGTTGGTCTTTGTGAACAAGTGACCGCGGGTTCTGTACCCGTTAATCAGGTTGATTACTTTGAATTCTTTCTGAAAATTTTCAGGAATTTCGCCGCCGTCTTCGTAATTCGTGCGGGCAAAATCAAATCCTTCGAAGAATTTTTGCCAGCCGATATCTACGCTTCCGGGGTCTTTCATATACGATTGATATAAATGCTCTATTGCATTTACATCTGCATTTCCGACGTACGTCACTTTATCCATGTTCGTGCACTATAATGGTGGGTAAAGTTAAGACTTTTATACCAAGCGAGGGTAGGAAATCATTATAAAAAAATGCAAAATTGCTATATATTGTCAGAGGGCTGAAATAATGATCATTATAGGCTTATAATTGGATGGAAATTGTCCGAAAAATCCTGTTTACTATTTGTACTGGATTTGGTAAAACACTTTCAGCAATTCGCGGTGCAGAATGGCATTTGAAAGATAGAACAAACGATCTTCCTGATCCTGAGTCTGTCTTAAGATCAGTTCAGGGATGTCAATCAGGTATAGCAGGTGTTGCAGTTCCGTTTCGCTGAGTTTTTGGAGGATGCATTGGATTTCTTCGTTCCATGCTGACGGATCGGTGCTTTTCAGTTCAAAATCTCCGATTCCGGAACGCTGAAAGTCTTTATGCAGCTGAATTTGCAGTTTTTCGAGCAGCTTTCGCTGACTCAACCGCAATTGCAGTTTCCGAACGAGCGCATTTAAATCTTTTTCCTCCATATTCAGCTTTCAGGTGAACTTACTACTTTTGCATCATGATTAATAACTCAAAAGAAGCAATCATTTTTGACTTAGGAGGCGTTTTGTTGAATTTGGATTACGATTTAACAGAAAAGGCCTTCATTTCTTTGGGGATGACCAATTTTGGCGAATCTTATTCCCAATTGCAGCAAACCCAGCTTTTTGACCGGTATGAAACAGGACAAATTTCTTCTTTTCATTTCGTGAACCGGTTACTGGATTTGCTTCCTGCCGGAACTACGGCTAACCAGGTGGTGCATGCTTGGGATGCCATGATCCTTGATTTCCCTTTGAAAAGATTGCAGATTTTGGAAGCGCTTTCGAAGCAATACCGGTTGTTCCTGTTGAGTAATACCAATGATTTGCACATTGATGCAGTAAGAAGAGCTTTGGATAAAACGGTCGGACACCGCGAGTTGGAGCGTTACTTTGAGAAAACGTATTTTTCTTCTGCGATCGGGATGCGCAAGCCGGATTCCAAAGTGTTTGAATTTGTTTGTAAGGAAAACAACCTGGATCCTGCCAAAACGCTTTTTATTGATGATAGCCCGCAACATATTGAGGGAGCTCGTTTAGCAGGAGTGGATGGGCTCTTTCTTGAAAAAGGACAGGAAGTTTTTGAATTACCCTTTTTCCTGGCATAACTCTACCAACACTCCATTCGATGATTTCGGGTGAAGGAAAGCAACGAGTTTATTGTCTGCTCCGTTTTTCGGTTTTTCATTCAATAATTGGAATCCTTTGGAGGAAAGTTCCTGCATGGATTCTTCGATATTGGTCACATCAAATGCAATGTGGTGAATCCCTTCGCCTTTCTTTTCGATGAATTTGGCGATCGGACTGCTTTCATTGCTTGCTTCCAATAGCTCAATCTTTGATTCTCCGACTTGAAAGAATGCTGTTTTCACTCCTTCGCTTTCAACTGCTTCGGTTTTATAGCATTCGGTTCCAAGTAATTCGGTGTATGTTTTAATTGCTTCATCCAGGTTTTTGACAGCAATTCCGATGTGTTCGATTTTGTTCATGGGTTGAATATACTAAAAAAGGATGAGCGGTGGTTCGTGATGCATAGCGTGCCCACTGAGTTTGATCAAAATAAAAAACCGGCCACTGAGCGGAGTCGAAGTGCCGGTTTTCAATATCAATTGATCCAGATTTATCCCTTAAAGAATTTCTCTGTTTTATTGTCGAAGTTAATGTAATATGCTCCTTTTAATAGGTTGGAGCATGGAACAGACGAACCGATTCCTTTCTTGACGATGTTTCCGTAAGCGTCATAGATCTCATACTTGGTTTCGATTGCTTTCCCTCCTGCAGTGAAGTTGATTTCGTCTTTCACTTTCACCGGGTTCTTTGTGACGGTAGGAACGGATGAAGTGAATTTTACGTCTTTCGAGTTCCGTTTAGCACCGGAATGGTCGATCTGAACAACACGTACCGTATTTTCACCCGAATGAGGTGCTACAATGAATTCATACGAATTGGTTCCCGGAGTTCCTTTTCCCTGAACTTCACCTACTTTCACCCATTTGTTCCAGCGGTATTGTTCGATAATGAATGGAAGTTTTCCTTGTTCGTTCGTTGTTTTCCATGTCAGCATTCCGCTGTTTTGGATTTGAATATCTACGGTATTAAAAGTACTGCGTGGAAGCAATACTTCCGGGTTTAAGATCTTGGGTTTGCATCCGTCATTGTGTTCAATAACAATGAATACCGGTTCACCGATTTCTATATTAAAAAGAGAAAAATCAATTTCGAAAGCTGATATAGCCGTACCACCCGGAAGGATGTCTCCGTTTACTGTAACCTTTGTTGCGCAAAAACCAAATCCGTCTCCGTCTTCTGGATTTTGAACGTATAAATTTTTACCCTGATAACTTCCTTCAATAGAAAGAACCGCTGAACTATAAAAGCTTAGCAGTAACGCGAAAGAGCAAAGTAAGAATAATTGTAATTGTTTCATTTCTTATTAGTAGCTACACTAAAACTGTGGCAAGTATAACTTGTATTTTTTACATTACCAACATTTTAGATAACGAAAGTACAATTTTTTTTTCATTTCAACCACCTAATGAGTTAATTTATCATGAAATATTGACCGTTCGTCGATTAACCCCATGTCAAACTTACTATTTAGGATATGAATATTTTGTTTTTTTGAGTTATTTTAGTAAAAGATTTTTTATCCTTGTATTGAATAAATACTTAATCTACTATGAAATTAGTTCCCGTATTTTTATTGGTACTCCTTTTTTCATCTTGCGGCGGATCAGACAAAAAACAATTTGAATTTGCCGGAGGAAGTTTTAAACTGGCTTTAGACAATACTCCATCTACTTTCATAGCAAGGGAGGTCAATGACGTATATTCCTTTGAATTGCTTTCCCAGGTCATGGAAGGCTTGGTGAGTTTCAATGCCGATGACCTGTCACTTCAGCCGCAAATTGCCGAGAAATGGAGCATCAGTGGCGACGGAACAGTTTTTACATTTACGATCCGTGATGATGTGTTTTTCCATGAAAACCCGGTGTTCGGGTCTAAAGACGACCGGAAGCTGACAATTGAAGATGTCTTGTTCACATTTGAGAAGGCATGCAAACCGAATGCAGAGGGCAATCCTTCAACGACTTATATGTTCCTGCTTGCCAACCAGGTGAAGGGAGCAACGGAATACTACGAAGGGAAAGCAAAATCAATCAGCGGTATCAAAGTCAAAAAGAACCAGTTTGAAATTACGCTGATCAACCCGGACCAAACTTATATCAATAAGCTGGCTAATTTAAGTGCAAGTATCGTTTCAAAAAAGATCGTTGAAGCCAACAAAGAAACGGATGTGGTTGGGACCGGGCCATTTTGCTTCACAAAACCTGCTATAGAAGAAACTTATGTTTTGCTGAAAAACCCCGATTACTATCAATACGACAATAAAGGAAATGCATTGCCTTACCTGGATTCGGTGGTTTTCTATGTTCAGACAAGAAAACTGGAGCAACTGGAAATGTTCGAACAGGGTAAAACACTCCTGATTTCGGGCTTACCGACTTCCCGGATCACCGAAATGCTGGAAGGCCGGATTTCTGATTTCAATGCACAACCTCCTTTGAAAGAGTTATACAATAATCCATTGCTTACGACCCAGTACTACTTTTTCAATATGAATGACCCGCGTTTCCAGGATGTACGTGTAAGAAAAGCATTCAATTATGCGGTCAACCGAAAACGCCTGGCAGATAATGTGTTGCGGAACCAATATTACGAATATGGAATTTACGGGATTACTCCGCCGATCAATTCGGTGTTCAAAGGGTACGATTTTTCTGAGATTAAGAAATACGGTTACGATTACAACCCGGAACTGGCGAAGCAATTATTGGCAGAAGCAGGTTACCCGGATGGAAAAGGGTTCGGAAGTGTAGACCTGAGATTGGATATCACAGACCTGAATACAGCTGTGGCAGAAGAATTGGCTGACCAGATCCGCCAAACACTGGGAATCAACGTGAACATTGACGGTTCAAATTTCGAACAGCGAAACGAAGACGGGAACATGGGAAGAGGGGATATGTTCCGTACGGCCTGGGTAGCAGATTATTCCAGCCCGGAGACATTCCTTGGGAATTTCTATGGAAAGCTGGTACCGAAACAGAAGAATCTGCCTTCCAGCGGAAACCAGGCACGATATGTTAACCCGATGTTCGATCAGTATTTTGAGCAGGGACGTTCTGCCGATCAAAAGAAAAGACTGGAACTGTTCTCCAAGGCTGAAATCGAATTAATGAAAGATCCGCCGATCATTGCACTTTGGTATGCTAACGATTTTACATTGAGCTATTCCAAGGTCCGAAACCTGAAGAATAACCCGATGGAGTTTTTGGATCTGCGCAGAGTTTACATAAAAGAGTGGACCAAAGAAGAATATTTGAAGTCGATCCAATAAGTGTATATTTACGCCTGATATCCTCTAAAGAATGAAAACTATCCTTACTGTATTGTTTTGCGCGTTCGCATGTCTTGTATTCGCGCAACCTACCCAAACCGTTCGCGGTACAGTTCTCGATTCTGAATCTGATTTCCCGGTTTTCGGAGCGCAGGTAACGATTTCACTTTCCGATAGTTCCAAGTTGAAAACAATGACGAACAACGATGGGGTTTTCGAGTTCCTGAATGTACCGGTTGGAAAGCATGCTTTGGGGATCAAATCAAGTGTTTACGAAAATTACTCGGCTTCCGTGGAAGTAAATTCCGGGCGTCAGACCGTTTTAGAGATCAAGGTAAAAGAACGCATCAGTGAAGTGGAAGAAGTACTGATCATTGCGCAGAAGAACGGAGAAGTAAAAAATGAAATGGCTACTGTTTCGGCCCAGCAATTTTCGGTGGAAGAAACAGAACGTTATGCCGGATCCCGTGGAGATCCCGCACGAATGGCAAGTAATTTTGCCGGAGTTCAGGGAGCAGATGATTCGCGGAATGATATTGTAGTTCGGGGAAATTCACCACTTGGAATTGTTTACAAAGTAGAAGGAATCGATATCCCGAATCCATCGCATTTCGCTATTTCGGGAAGTTCCGGTGGACCTGTTTCGATTATCAATAATAAAAGTTTGGCCAACTCCGATTTCTTTATGTCGGCTTTCCCCGCAGAATACGGGAACTCGGTTTCCGGGATTTTCGATTTAAAATTGCGGAACGGGAATTCGAAGCAGCACGAGTTTACCGGTCAGTTTGGTTTTTTAGGTACGGAAGTATTGGCGGAAGGTCCTTTGAGCAAAAAATCAAATGCAAGTTACCTGGTCATGGGCCGCTATTCGACCTTGAGTTTATTCCAGTTCATGGGAATCCGCATTGGAACGGATGCTGTTCCGGTTTATGGAGACGGAGCTTTCAAATTCAATTTCCCACTGAAGAAGGGCGGACAGCTTTCACTTTGGGGAATGGGCGGAAAGAGTGATATCAAGATTCTGATTTCCGAACAAACGGAATATACTACCGACCTGTATGGAGAAGGTGACCGCGATCAGTATTTCGGAACGGGAATGATGGTAGCAGGTTTGACCTATAAAAAATCGCTTTCCGAACGCACTTTTCTTACAACTACTTTTTCAGGAAGTATCGACGACCAGCATTCAAAGCATAATTACCTTGTTCGCACATTGGATACCACTTACAATGGCGGTGAACCAACTGTTAACATCCGCGTAGACAGTATTTACCAGATCATGGGGTATTCCTACAAAATTGCCCGTTACTCCGGGATGTTCAGCATCAATCATAAGATCGGGAAACAGCATGTGATCAAAGCCGGATTGAATACCGACTTTTTTACGTTCAATATGACCGATAGTGTGTTGAATATGGCCGGAACGGAATTTATCAATCGCTGGGATTATAAAGGTCAGGGAGGAATCCTGGTACAGCCGTTCTTCCAGTGGAAATACCGCATTACCGAAAAGATGGACTTCACAGCCGGGTTGCACGCACAGTATTATTCGTTCAGCAATTCATTGAGCCCCGTGGAACCACGTTTGGGCTGGAAATGGGCTATGAATGGCAATCAGAAATTGTTTGCAGGAGCGGGGCTTCACAGCCAAACTCAGCCGTATTATATTTACACTTATCACCAACGTGACGCAGCAGGAAACAAAGTGTACCACAACAAGAATATGGGATTCACCAAATCCATGCACTCGGCTTTAGGTTATGAAAAGAATTTCAAAAAGGGATTCCAGTTTAAAACAGAGGTCTACTACCAGTATTTGTATGAAGTTCCGGTGACCGAGCGCGCTTCTTCGTTCTCCATTATCAACCAGGGAAGCGGGTTTGCACGCTTCTTCCCGGATACTTTGAAGAATACAGGAACAGGTGTCAACTACGGTTTGGAATTAACCCTTCAAAAGTTCTTCGACAAGAGTTTTTACATCCTGACAACCGTTTCGATTTACGACAGTAAGTACAAAGGAAGTGATGGGATTGAACGAAATACCAGCTACAACGGATTGTATACCGCAAACATACTTTTCGGGAAGGAATTTAAATTGGGTGCAAAGCACACGCTCGGGATCGGTGGAAAAGTGACTGTTGCCGGAGGTAAACGTTACGGCTATATCGATCTTGCTTCAACAAGTGCCCAGAAAGAACTCATCTTCAGTGATTCTTTGTTCAATACACGTCAGTTCAAGGATTATTTCCGCGCCGATCTGAAAGTAAGCTGGAAATTCAATGCGGCAAGAGTCACACACGAGATCGGGCTCGACCTGGTGAATGTTCTGAATACACGCAATATCTTAGGATTGGCTTATGCACCTGATTTGTCGAACCCGTCTAACGAACCGTTAGCTGAAAAAACGCAGTTGGGCTTCCTGCCGATCTTCTATTACCGGATCAGTTTCAAACTGGCAGGTGGGAAGAAAGAATAAGTTCCTAATTCAAAATTCATCCTTTGACAAGTTCAGTAGTCTATGAGAAATTTGAAAATTTTCCGGGTTGTTTTGATGGTAGGTTTGGTTCTTTTTGCGTGCAATACGCCTAAGAAGCAGCAGAAAGTAAACGACCGGAAGCTTGTTGAGAAACTCAGTGAAAAGAAAGGATATCTGAATGCACTGGACCTGAAACGACTCAAACAGGATTTTTCCCTGAACCTGTTGGATCAATACGACCTTTCGGGATTTGATGAACAGGACACGCTGGCTTATTTTGTACGTTCGGGGGAATATGTCTGGATTGCAAGTTGCTATTTGGATGAGGATGACGAGGCAAGCAATCCTTTTTTCTGTTTGAAGAAAGAAACCGCTAAGCATTTTAAAGTCATCAGGCATGGAAAGATCCCATCGCTGGCCGGAGAATGTTCCTATGAATTGAATAAGTTACTGATTCCGGTGGACCGTTACATCCTTGTCTCTCAAAAATCCTCCGGAAGCGCTTTTTGTGACGAATCACCGCTGATCTTTCACCGGGATGGGAAAGAAATCTACCACGATGAACGATTCCAGATCATTACACGCAATTGCCCGGATGAGACGAAGGCCATTTGCTTTGAACGCGATTTCAATTTCGAATGGGATCAATCAAAACACTTGTTGGTTTCCGTTCGTGAACGAGGAATGAATTGGCAGACTGAACGGGAGATTTCCGGGAGGTCATTTACTTTGCGCTTCGCATTGGAAAACAACAGGCTGCGTTTTTCGGATACGGTATTCCATTAATCTGATTTCATTCTGAGCCAACCCAGAATCCGGCTGTTGTCGATTTCCCACAATCCGTCATTGAACTCCAGGTCGTAAAGATCTCTCGGATGATCAGGGTTTCCGGCATTTTGCTGAATAATCTCCACTTGGTCGTTACCCACTTTTGAAACGATGACAACATGTCCGTATTTGTTGGAGAAAGTGGCGTCCATGATAATCAGGTCTCCAACCTGCGGTTTGCTCTTACTCGGATTGGTGTATTGGATCAAATCCCGGTCTGCATTCAGTTGACCGTCTTTTAGCGTTTTATTGAAGAAATCAATGGCATTTCCGTAAGCGTTCGGCATTTGGTGGTGGTAGTATTCGTAGTAATACCGTTTCACGAATTCCACGCATTGGTATTTCAGTCCGATGTTGTATCCGTCCGGAGAAGTATTCCTGCTGCTTACATTTCCCATTCCGCCATTGTAGTAAACCACCACATTGTTTAAACTGTCGAGGCGGTCACCGATCTCATACTGGTGGTTTGATTGGGAAGTTCTCTTGTAAAAGAAAACCCCCAGAGCACTTATAACCAAAATTATAATCAGTAGGAAAACCGTTTTTCTCATAAAGTGGAATGGTTTGTTTCGAGCATTTTTTTGACTTGCTTCAATGCTTTGTTGGTGCAGTAAGTTTGATAAGGAAGCGAAAATACAGGTCCGAGCAAACGGGTTAGGAAACTTCCGGGTTTTGAAAAGGTGTGTATTCGAAAGAAAACCTTGTTTCCTGTTTCTTCCAGTACGAACCGGGAAATTCCGCATTCTACATGCCCCTCCAGTGTTTCATAGCTGAAACCGGTTCTTTTTTCTTCCCGTATAACTTCTTTGATCCGGACTCCAAACAGTACTTTTTGAGAAAACTTCGGAATGGGCGGAAGGTAAACCTGCTGCAAAATAGTGTCTCCGGGCTGCATTGTTCTCCCCTCATCTTTCCATTGCGGATAAGCCGAGAGAATGTATTCGGGAAAAATACGGTAATCAAAGAATGCTGAAAGGTCCAATTCTCCCAGGTTTAAGGCGGTTGAAATCTCGATTGAACTGGTTTTTTCGTGCAATTCCTTTATGTCGTAGTCCATTACCGGAACTTTTTTCAGTTCTTCCAGGTAGACTTTGAAGTTTTTCCGTTGATTAAAAAGCGCAATTTTCACGGTGTGGGATTTGGGTCAAAGTTAATTCACAATCGAACACCAAACACACAAATATCGTCTACCTGTTCCAATTCTCCTTTCCACTCATAGAACGTTTTTTTGAGCACGTTTTCCAGGTCTTTTGCCTGGTTGATCAGCAGTAATTGCTGAAAGTTCTTATACCGGAATTTCTTGTTCTTAGGCCCGCCGAACTGATCTGCAAATCCATCGGTGAACAGCACCAGCATATCTCCGTGCTGGTATTCGAATTCGTTTTGAGTAAACCATTCCATCGTATGGGAGAATCCGATCGGCTGCTTATCGGAAAGACGGATCGCCAGGGTATCCGGAGTTAGGTGATACATGGAGTTTTGAGCACCGGAGAAGACATAAGTGTTCTTTTTCTTATTGACCCGGATCAACGCGAAGTCCATTCCATCTTTGTGTTCCGAGCTTTTTCCATCTTTATCAAATGCGAGCAGAATCCCGTTGCGCAATTCATTCAAAATGGTTTCGGGATTGGTAATCTGTTTGTTCTCCACGATTTCGATCAGCAAATTGATTCCCAGAACGCTCATCATGCAACCCGGAATTCCGTGCCCGGTGCAGTCTCCGACAGCGATAAACCGGTAATTCTCATTTTCATGAACCCAGTAAAAATCGCCGCTGACAATGTCTTTGGGCTGAAAGAACAGGAAATATTCCGGGAAAATGGTCCTGATAGAATCTTTACCCGGAAGCATCGCTTTTTGGATTCGCTGAGCATAGAGCATGCTGTCCATTACATCTTTGTTCCGTGCCTCCAATTGGTTTTTCTGATCACTGATCAGTTTGTGTCCGGCTAACATTTCGCGCTGGAAAAACAGCATGAACACTGTAGAAATAATGAATAGCAAGAGTAAATTGACATGCCCGATAATGGTTTCCGCTTCTGCGGTTTGTTTGGGGATGTAAATCAGCCGGTCATAGTAATGTCCCCAGAGGATTAGTAAAAAAAACGAAACAAGTGCCAGTGCAAGCAAAGACTGAACGATTGTTTTGCGCCTGAATAAAACAACGGTCGTCAGACAAACGATGAGTAGGAAAAAGTGCAGGTTGACTTTTGTTCCGTACACGATGGAAGTCATGATGAAATAGAAAAAGCTTGCCCCGATGATCAGGAAGAATCCGGCGCCGGTTTTTCGTTGATGGATCAGGAAGAAAGCAATAACTGCCGAAAAGAAATAAATGCTGTTAATGGCAATTCCGACAGGTTGTTCAAAGATGAAAAATACGGGAGTGTAGGTTGCCATTACGGCAGCAATCAGAAGAGCAATCAAATTGGCAATACGAATTCTCCGGTTCAGGGCAGGTGGTTTATTGACCGAAATCCCGTTATTAAGTATCTGGCGAACTAGTTTCATGGGTGTGTTCGTGAATAGTTTGAAAATTAACAGTGGTAATATCTGTTCATTCTGTTGTAGTTTATATCAAATGAATATACTTTTTTTCCGCTAACTGACCAAATCTCTTATAGTTTAATAACAAGTGCATCAAATAGAATTTCCTTCGAAATAGCGGAAATCTATTCCGGATTTAAGGTTTCTTTGTTCCAGGCAATCACGTTCACACCTTTTGAGTAATGTACCAGGTCCGGTGTGCGGTTCAAATCAATGCTTCCCAAACGGTAGTTTGTGAGAAGTTCCGTTACCTCTACTTCATGTAGTTCCCAGGGCAAATGGTGGATCTCGTAAACGTAGTTTTTGGATCTGTGTTCCAGGTAAAGGCAATAACGTTCGGTGAGCCAAAGATCCAGTTCTGATTTGGAAACCAGTGTATCTGAAAAACGGTAGGCGGCTGCAAATGCAAATCCTTTCTGCTTGAAATTGGATGTGTATGTTTGATGATCTTCCAGTTTTGCCCTTTTCATTTGTGCTTTTTGATAAGGCAATCCGGAGAGTGTGCGTGAGATGAGTGCCGAGAGCGATTTTTCTGCTTCAATGTTCAGGAAATAAACTCCAGGTTTATTGTCCCGGATGATGTAAGTCCGCAGGTTGATCTCGTGAAAATCGGAAATGGGCGAAAAAGCGGGCAGGAGTTTCGGCCTGATTTTCTCCATGGTAAAAGCTACGAGGGAAACCCAGGCTTCGCCATTAAAAGTATCCAGGATTAATTCTTTGGGCAGGAATTGTTCCAGTACCTCTGCCGGCACTTTCCAATGAAGGAATAAGGCATTGTTCCATTCCTGGTAATAACTCCATTTCTTGTCGGGAAGTGGCCATTTTCTGTGGGAAATAGTTTGTAACAGGGAAGCTTTGGAAGGTTTCATAGAGGTGTTCCGGTTTCGGCTTCAAAGAGCTGGTTCAGTTCTTTTTTACTTCGCATGCTTTCCATTTTAAATCCGAGCATCATGCCCAGGTATCCGGATCCGGCCATAATGAACGGAACCAATTTGCCATCCATGGTTTTTTCCCCGCTGTACACCTGGTACAGAACAAAAGCAGAAATGCTACAGGTAATAATTAACCAAAGGCTCATGAACAGTTTCACGAAGAGGTTCAATCTCATGGAAATGGTAATTTCCCGCTGGTTCATAAAAGAGGAAACCGAACCTTTGATGACTGGCAGAAAAGAATTGCGGTAGGAAATAACCCGGCTTATTTTGAAACTGCCGGATTCGATCGTTCCCTCATACCGGCTGCCGCTTTTTTGAACAAATGCAGTTCCGAGACCAAACAAGGAAGATTTGCTTCTCCGGCCGGAATTATGCGTTATTTCTTTCAAATTTCCGATGATTTCTTCTTCGGACAACTTCGTGCGGATGGTATAGTTTTCGACGGGCAGAAACAGCGATGAGATCTTGAATTTCATGATGCGGATTGTCAGATAAAAATACGAAAAAATCCCTCATTCGATCTGCTTCCTTACCTTTGAAGTATGAAACCAGAAAGAAAAGACATTAAACCGGGAATGTTGGTACTGTTTGTTCAGAAGAAACACCAGGCTTCGGGGGAATTGACGGAAGGAATTGTAAAGTCTATTTTGACAAGTGCTCCGTCGCATCCGCACGGGATCAAGATCATGACGGTAGATAAGCTGGTTGGGAGAGTGACGGAGATCGTGGATGGTGACGTGGATTAGTGGAACCACATAGGTACATAGATCACATAGTTCTACTGAACCGATTTAAGAGTGGGATTCTTTCCTGAGCATACTGACCAAAATATAAATCCAGAAATTGATCCCTGCGAGAATAATTCCCAGCAGTACGAGAAGGGCCCAATGATCAATTGCTAACATGAAGAATGTTAGCACAAACAGGAAAACCAGGCAAATGAGAAAATGGGAGGGAATTTGAAGCCAGTAATTGGGATATTTGAAATGCTGTTTAAACAATCCGAAGGAAAGGAAAGTCAGTGTAAGCTGGATTAGTAAAATGGGGAGGTAACCGGTTTTTTCTATAAACTCATATTTTCCATTGATGAATCTTTGAAAAATCTTTTCTTCTTGTTGCTTTTCCGGGGATAAGTCCGTTATTTTCTTATCATCCATCCCAATCGGTGAAAAGAAGCTTACCTTGAAAGACGGTGTATATTTGAAGAAAAAATGAGAGTGCTGAAACTCAGGATCCCTGTATATTCCAACAAATAGCCAGGTAATGATAAAAGAAATAATCCCGGTAATTAAAAAACCTTTTTTCTTCATAGTTGTCTTAAATTCATACATCTCAAACCCGGATACCGATGATGCACACATCGTCTACCTGTTCCAGTTCGCCTTTCCAGCTTTCAAATTTCTCTTCAATAAGTGCTGCTTGTTTTGATAAATCCAGTGAATTAACTTGGCGCAGGATTTCCTGCAAAGCTTTTTTCTTGAGCTTCTTTCCTTTTTCTCCGCCAAACTGATCTGCCATTCCGTCCGTGAAAAGATAGTAGGTCGTTTCCGCTTCAAAATCCAGGTGATGCGTGGTAAAGGGAGATGTGTTTTCTGTTTTCCCGATGGGTTGTTTGTCCGGTTTGATTTCGGTAAGTTGCCCTGATTTTACGTACCACAACGGATTGTTGGCTCCTGTCCAGGAGATTTTCGCGTTTTCTCTATCGATACAAAGCAAGGAAATATCCATTCCGTCTTTTACTTCGTCATTGTTTTTTGCAAAGGTTTCGATAACCAGTTCGCGGGTTTTGTCCAGGATTTCTCCCGTTTCTGTTAATCCGAATTCTTTCACCGCCCGGTTCAATGCATTGGAGCAAACAACGGAAACCATTGCACCCGGAACACCATGACCCGTACTGTCTGCTGCTGCGATGTAAAAGCGGCTGTTCACTGTTTCCGACCAGTAAAAATCTCCCGCAACGATGTCTTTGGGTTTGTAAAGAATAAAATTTTGCGGGAAAGCGCTGTCAATAACTGATTTTGCGGGCAAAATAGCATCCTGAAGCCGTTTGGCATAGCTGATACTGTCGAGAATCTCTTTTTGTTTGTATTCCAGCAGTACATTTTGCTGTTCCACCTTTTTATTCTGGTGGGAAATCAGTTCGTTCTGTTCGTGGGTTTCCTTTTCTTTTGCTTCGATGATCTTTTTCTGGCGTGCTGTGATCCGGAAACGGTTAAACATGAAACCTCCGAAAAGTGTCACCAGGGCCAGTCCTCCGTAGAGCGTGTACCGTTTTCGTTGTTCTTCTTTGAACTTAGACGCTACGATCTTCTTTTCCTGTGCAACTTTCAGGCTGTCTGCGGTAACTTTTTTCTCGTATTCGTATTTGAATTTCATTTCGGTTGCTGCCTGCCGGTTCTCGGTTGCGTTAATGCTGTCGCGCATTTTGATGAACAGCTGGTAAGCTTCCAAAGCCTGCATGCCTTTTCCTTGTTTTTGATAGATCTGGCTGAGCAGGTCTGCAGCATATTGAATGTCGCCTGTAAAACCAATTTCCTTAGCAAGGACCATACTTCTTTCTGCATACGCTTTTGCTTCTGTGAGATCTCCCTGTTTCAAATAGATGGTTCCGATCTTGTGCAGCGTGTTAACCGTAAGTTTTTTATCCCCGATCTCTTCGTCTTGCTTTAAAGCTTTGGTATAATAACCCAGAGCTTTTGGTAAATCACCTTCTTCCAGGTAAACATTTCCAATGTTGGTGAGGCTGTTCGCGATCAATTGTTTATCCCCGATTTCCTTTTCGATAGATAAACTGCGGGTGTAATAGTAAAGCGCCTTTTTCAGCTCTTTGCTGTTTTGGTACACCACACCGATGTTATTCAGTGTCCTGGCAACTCCTACTTTATCTCCCAATTTTTCAAGTGTCTTCAAACCGCGGTGATAATAGTCGAGTGCTTTCGATTTATCGCCCTGGTTGTCGTAGATGATCCCGATATTGGTCAAACAGGTAGCGATTAATTGCTGTTCGTTTGTTTTCTCCAGTATTTTCAAACTTTGGTGATAGCATTCCAGTGCTTTCGGAACATTGCTCTGAAAAGTATGAATAGCCCCAATGTTTATCAGGCAGCGTGCAGTTCCAACTTTGTCATCGGTTTGTTTGGTGATCTCCAAACTGCGGTTATAGTATTTCAGTGCCTGGTTGATATCGCCCTGGTGATTGTAAATCGCCCCGATGTTATTGACGCATTTGGCCATCGTTTCTTTATCCCCGATCCGGGTACTGATCTTCAAACTGCGGTGGTAATATTCAATGGATTTATCGAAATTTCCCAGGTACAGGTTGACATTTCCGATACTTAATAAGCTAACGGCCTGTCCTTTCGCATAGTTGAGTTTTATAGCAAGTTTGTAAGCAGTTTGGGCGTTGGCAAGTGAGTTCGGATAATTAGCTGTAAACAATAATTCTTTGCTTAACTGATTTAGTGTGTTTACTTTACTGGTGTCTTCTTTGCTTTTTTTGAGAACGTTCTGTAAGGAATCGATGGTGTGGTTTTGTGCCTGGATGCTATAAGAAAGCAGAAGAATAGTGAAGCAAAGGAATGGATTTTTCATATTGTGGCATTGAGGTGCGAAGTTAATCTTAATAACCGGGAATCAAAAAATAAACCAAACAGGAAGGGTCGTCCCGCATGTGCAGGACGACCCTTCCGAAATATAGTTGATCAAATCTTACAAATCAAATTTGATTCCCTGTGCCAATGGCAATGAATCAGTGTAGTTGATCGTGTTTGTCTGACGGCGCATGTACACTTTCCATGCATCGGATCCTGATTCACGGCCTCCTCCGGTTTCTTTTTCACCACCGAATGCTCCACCGATCTCAGCACCTGAAGTACCGATGTTTACGTTTGCAATTCCACAGTCAGATCCTGCTTGTGACAAGAATGCTTCTGCTTCACGCAGGTTGTTTGTCATGATCGCTGAAGATAATCCTTGCGGAACACCGTTTTGAAGTGCAATCGCATTTTCAACTCCGCCTGTGTATTTCATTAAATACAATACCGGTGCAAATGTTTCGTGCTGAACGATGCTGAATGTATTCTGAGCCTCAGCAATTGCCGGCTTCACGTAGCATCCGGATTCGTATCCTTCTCCTGAAAGCACTCCGCCTTCAACCAAAATTTTACCACCTTCTTCTACTACCTGAACCAATGCGTTCTGGTAAGCTTTTACTGCATCCAGGTCGATCAACGGTCCCACGTGGTTGTTCTGATCCAATGGATTTCCAATTCGCAACTGACCGTATGCATTCACCAGCGCATCTCTTACTTTATCGTAAACCGATTCGTGGATGATCAAACGACGTGTAGAAGTACAGCGCTGACCTGCTGTTCCTACCGCACCGAATACCGCTCCCGGAACTACGATTTTCAAATCTGCACTTTCTGTAATGATTACTGCGTTGTTTCCGCCTAATTCCAATAAGTGACGACCCAAACGTTTTCCAACTGCTTCACCAACCAATTTACCCATGCGGGTAGAACCTGTTGCAGAAACCAATGGAACTCGCGTATCGTTTGATAATAATTTTCCGATCTCAGCATCTCCGATCAACAAAGAGGAAACTCCTTCCGGAACTCCATTTGCTTCAAATACTTCCTGGGTCAATTTCTGGCACGCGATTGCCGTCAAAGGTGTTTTTTCGGATGGTTTCCAGATACAAACGTCTCCGCAAACCCAAGCCAAAGCTGTGTTCCAGTTCCAAACTGCTACCGGGAAGTTGAATGCAGAAATAATTCCTACGATCCCAAGAGGATGGTACTGTTCGTACATTCTGTGTCCGGCACGCTCGGAGTGCATAGTCAAACCGTATAACTGGCGAGAAAGACCAACAGCGAAATCACAGATGTCGATCATTTCCTGAACTTCACCTAAACCTTCCTGCAACGATTTCCCCATTTCGTAAGAAACCAATTCTCCTAGTGCTTGCTTTTTCTCACGAATCTTTTCAGCCAGCTGGCGAATGACTTCTCCACGCTTCGGCGCAGGGACCATTCTCCAGTACTTAAATGCTTCCTGAGCTTTTAATATAACTGCTTCGTATTCTGCTTCCGTTGCAGAAGAAACAGATGCAATGATTTTTCCGTCTACGGGTGAAACTGAATCGATCTGAGTTCCTCGTGTGTTAAACCAATAACCTCCTGTGGATGCTCCGCGGTTTACCGCTTCGATTCCCAATGTTTTTAATGTTTCTTGTATTCCAAGATCTGTTGCTGTTGCTGACATTCCTTTTCGATTAGTTTGTGCAAAATTACACAAATTTATGGACACGAAGTGATTCTGTTTGAAGAGAATAATTGTTGAATGTTGTTAAAACGGATTGTTCTGCCAATCAGAAGTTCCAGTAAGCAAAGCGGTATTTCCTGGACGAGGCAAATTGCAGCAGCATTTTTTGCTTACCGGCATAAGTCCAATACATAGGCATCGCTTCGATCTCGAATTCGGTTTTGTCGAAAAGCAGCCTGCGGGTGTAGGAGTGGGTTCGGAGATTGTAAATCACTTCTACAATTCCGAAAGGAGCGGAAAAGTGCCGGTTGCGTTTCAACAGGTGACTGTGTTCCTGGTAAATTCCTGCCGGATTGTACAAATCTGCATAATCGTTGAAGAAAAAGCGTAATTCATGTGGTGATTTTTGTTCCACGTAACTGCTTATGTTCTTGGGATGACCTCGTGTGGAAACCGTACTTTTTGGAATGACAAGGCAACGGATGATGGAATCTTGCCACATTTCTGTAATCAACAGATCACGCGATTGAAAGGATTCGCTATTTTGATGATGGATAGTTGCGATTCGTTCCCAAACAAAGAGGGTGGAATCGCCATCACTGAAAATCCCTGAATGTTTCATGTCGTTGCAGACAAAAGCACCGGTCTTTTCCGGGTTTGGGTCTTTATTTGACAAACGCAGGTCGAAGCTTAAAAGTTCCGGGGAATTTGAACGCGGTAACAGGTGAATGGTGACCTCCGATGAATTGGTATCTGAAGCCTGGAAAGTGTAGATACCGCTGAAATGGTCCTGTTCGGCACAATAGATTCCCTGTCCCTGGATTTTGTGTTCGCCGATTGAAAGTGCGATTTGCGTCAGGTATTGTTCTTCGGGTGGCATGAGCGTAATGACCTGTGTGGTATCCGGGCGGATAACGTGCAAACGCAGTGCTTCCATGCGCCGGTTCATTTTTCCCGCATCGATCGTTTTTTTGTAGTGAACGCTCTCCGAAACAATGATCTTTCCGCGCCTGGTGATCCAGATATTCCCGAATTGAACGTCCTGAGCATTTTTTGTTCCCGGGATTTCACCGCTGTTTATCAATTGATCCCGGTTTGAAAAATAAGCAAACTGCAATAGTTTACTCTCGTCTTTGTTATCGGTGACAACAGAGAAGATGAGGTAATGCAGTTTGTCGGAAGCGAACAACAGGCCCCCGCTGTTCCAGATTTTATTCGACAAACGCGGAAAGGAATAGATGTGCCGCGGCTCACCCAGGGCTTGTCCCATTTCATCCAAAGATTGCGAATAGTAATCGAATGTTTCCGGACTTGGTGTTGAAAAATAGGCACGGAGTGTGTCATTGATCCATTCAAACTGCTTGTAACTGATCGTATGGTTGTTGTAAGCGCAAGGCAAGCGTTGTTTTGAAATAAGTTCCCGGTTTTCATACCGCTTCAGGACCGTAACTTCTTTGGTTGCGAGTGCTTCTTTGGAAACCAGTATAAAACGAATGGAATCAATGACGATTACGCGATCCATGATGCTTCGTTCCTTTTCAATTTCGCTGATTTGGAATTGCTGCGAGAAACCCTTCAGAACCGGAAAGGGAATGAGCAAGCACAAAAGAACGAATTGGATGCGGTTCATAGTCTCAGATTGTATCCTAAAATACAAAATTTTTACTCAAACCCTTCGATCTGCTTCAAATGCTGTTCCACCTGGTATTTATTGAAATTGTCCCAACGAGGTGCCGCATTCGTTTTTTGACCAACCATGGAGTCGATACACGTATTGTTGTCTTTGTACTTCTCATGCAATACGGACAGGACCTTAAAGAAAAATGCATCCAGCATACGGATGGTGTCAAATTCATTTTGAAATGAATTCAGTTGCAGTAAATCGAGTACTTCTTTCTTTTCTGCTTCATCTATTTCGGTAAGATGTCCGTTTTTTAAGGCTTTAAAAACCAGGTTATTCCAAACAATGCTGTCATGTCCCCAGCTTACATCCGGAAGATTCAGGGAGTGCTCACAGATTAAAATGATCGCGTGAAGGACATCGTTTAAATAGCTGGACGGGAATTCATCAAAACTTCTGAATTCAAACCCGCTTTGGTACATTTTCTCCTGATTAAAATCCAACCCGATATCTGAAAGCAATTCATAATCCAGTGCTGATTCAACCTGGTCACGCCACCAAATATTTTCTTCTTTTTCAAACTTTAAGAGCTTTCTGAATTCATCTACCTGGTAGGTTAGGATCTTTCCTTTCGCCATCACTTTGTTGAATGTACCAACTCCGGTGTAACGCGACATGGCGTTTCTCATCGAACCTGAAGCGAATTTTTCATTTAACTGGTACTTTTCACTGATTGCACCCATGATATCCGGACTGCCGAGTGTGGCTATAAAAAACGGCTCAAACCATTGCAGCAGGTAGATGGCATTGGAATGGATGCTTTCGAAACCGGGATAATCAACGATCCGGCTGTTTTCGGTTAATGTCGGTAAAGTAATGTGAAAATGGTAAGTTCCGTTATTGAACAGCACCAGGTTTTCCTGGTTGGACATAAACATGTTGAGCCCGATGTTGTAATTCGGGAAATTTAATTTTCCTTTTAAAACAGACGATTCATTTAGTTTATCGATGAATACCTGTTTGGTAGCTTTCAGCTCATCACATGAATCCGGAATGGTGCGGTTCTCAAAGTATTTGGTTACAAATTCGATCGAATCACCGTCAAAATTAATCGGCCCCATCGGATTGTTTTTTTGAGTCATCATACTTTGAATATTGTAGGGCTGGGTCTCCAAAAAAGCTTCCAGGATTGATTTTCCTAGGTATTCCGGGTTGTCAACCGCCGGTTTGGTATATGCTAAAGTTTTGTGTTGGTAGTTTAAATCCAGTTTGTCAAGTGAATGACTGTTGATCATCCGGCTTACCCGGTAGTTTTTGTTTTTATCAAAAGCAGCTTCCACCACACTTGCCAGGACTCCCGATTTGTAGCAGGTTCTGTAATCAATGCTGTAGCGTTCGCATCCAATTTTTTCTTGTACAAATGTACCGGAAACGTTAAGCGATTCCTCGAATTGCAGGTAGGTTTCGTTTTCTAATCCAATTCCCCAGTAATAGTTGTTTTTCTGATTTTCTTTCATTTATTTTAATTGGATTAGTATAAGATATGGATGCATTTGGCTGAACAGCATTTGTTTAGTCGTGGTAATAGAACACGTGTGAGGAATAGCGTTCGTGGTTCCACCAGTCTTTTCGTGCTTTTGCGAAGTAGTTGTAATTCAATTTCCCTGCTTGTGATTGCAAAGGATATTTCACCACGCCGTTTTCGCGGTAAGCTTTTTTCGTTGCGGTTTCCGGCACAATCGGTGCAATGTGCCCGGAAAGGCCAACAATTTTCCGTTTGGCGCAAATGATCCCCACACCACCTTCATTGTTTACCTTCTGTTGGATCTCATCCAGGTCCGTCATGCGTTTCCAGCCAAAACTGGCTCCCCATTTTAAGAGCCAATCGTGAATGGCACTGGAGTAGATACGGGCAACGGTTTCATCAAAAACAGGGATTACTTCTTCTCCTGCCAGGACTTTTTCAAGTGATTCGGCAGTCCACCAAACGGTAGGCAGATACACTTGAGAGAAATAGCAAAAATCATAAGCATATACATTGCAATAGGTATCTTCAATAGTCCGCTGATACCTCAAGCTGTGTTTCACATCCAACTTATCAATCAGCTGACGGATGCTTTCCCGTTTGGTTTCGGCATCGGTCATGTCGCGGTAAGGAATACCGGGATCGCTAAGTGGGTGAGGTTTTTCAAGCAGGGAATCCAGGCGTGACCCTGGAGTCGGTAATAAATGGGCACTTTTTATCCGGTTATCCGGTGTTGGATCGTCGACTAGCGCTATTGAATGAGTTGCTGTAGTTTCTTTTTTCATGTTGAACGTTTTGATTTACGCGCAATGATTGTCACTGGTAAAGTTACGATTTATCGTGAAATGGTGTTTTCGACTTCTCTAATATTGTTATCAAATGATTCAACCATGTCTTTTCAAATTCAACTATCTAATCCTTAATCAGCCCCAATTCAATTTCCAGCCACGTTTCCTTAATTTGATAAGGATATTCCTCATATTGAGAGTTACTCTCATTCATGGTATAGCCTTTGGAAAAATCATTCATTGCCTGATTGATTAAAATTTTTGCCTCCTTATTTTTATTTTTTTGTTGAAACAGTAAAGCTTTATAATATTTCACATCCGGAAATTCAGGGTAAATGCTCAATGTTTTATCAAACCATTGAAGGGCTTTTTCAGGATCATCCTGCTCCATTTTTACGATCCCCAGATAAAAATACTCGACAAAATGACCGTCTCCCCATTTTTCTTCGCTATATCTAATCGATTTTTGGAGGTATTCTTCCGCTTTATCAAATTGATTCAACTGCAAATAACTAAGACCAGTATAGAAATCGTAAGAATGATCCATTACAAAACCAATGGGTTGTTTTGTTTTCAAACGTTCAAAATCCGTAATCGCCGACTTATACGATTTTACAAAAATGCATTTGATGAATGCACCATACTCAAAATAATGATCTGTTTTATCATACTTGATAGCACTATCCAGGTATTGGAGACCCAGTTCGTACTTTTTTTGTTTGAATAAAGGCATGGCTTTTTGCTGCCAGATATAAGCAATGTCAGGTTTTTCAAGAAGTATGCTGTCGAGGTATTTTTGCCTGGCTTGAGAGAAGAGGCGTACTTCGTTGAGTTTATCCGCATAGTATTGAATTTTCACTGTATCGAACGATCTTGCAGGTTCTGAGAATTGAGCTGCTGACAAGAATGGGAAAAGGAAGATTATTAGCAATTTCATAGAGGTGATTAAACATTCATTAGGATACTAAACTTACAGATTAATTTTCTTTATTCTTAGCTTCGCGTTAAATCTCCTTTTAATAAGATCGTCCATTAGTGTGTTGCCGTCCAGAAAATTTAAAACATAGAATCCGGGAGAATCTTCATTCCATGGAATTTCGGGGATTTCTCTTTTGGATGATATATAGATGTTTTGACAAATGTATACTATGATATCTATCCAAAGATAATTTTTTAAACGGGGATTACCTGTTTTAACTATTCCACTAATGATTCACTGCAATTTTTAGGATTTCTTTGTCTTCATGTGTTTTCAAAACGATGGAATAATTCCCTGCCGGTAAATCGCTGGTATTGACTTCGTAGACATAATCTCCTTTGGGTTTGTCTGTGTTATCAATCACCTTCACTTCTTTCCCGTTTGCATCAAATAGAATGAGTAATGAACGGGTGGCTTTCAATAGTGAAGTTTTAATCGTCAGGTTGCTGCTTACAGGGTTTGGATAACCAGTGAGAGCAATGGTTGAATTAGCAGGAACCGGTTCATTTTCAGGAATGCCGGCAGTTCCCGGAGGCCCGTACTTACATATTTTATTGCCGGCAGCAAATAAAAGATCGTCATTTACTCTAAATAGGCGGTTGACAGCGGGACAAATAAAAATGGTATCCCAGGTAAGTCCGCCATCATTTGATTCGAATGAGTAAACTCCGCCGCCGGTCCAACCTTTCATGGGATTTATAAAACCAACTCCCTGCAGGTTCTGGTGTACAGGAATTACCTGTAGCGTAGTCCATGACATGCCACCGTCCGTTGATTTTACGATGCTTGCCGGTGCTTGGGTCATATCTTCAATGGAGGCAAAGTAAATACTGTCGGTTAAATGTTGAATTTTCCAGCAGTATCCGTTGGGGGTGGTATTTTGAAATTTATAGGACCAGCTTTGTCCGCCGTCAGTGGTATAAAGAATCACAGCAGTTTCCAGAGGAAGCGGACCTTTTCCGGCTACAAACCCGGTATCTTTGCTGATGAAGTGCATGTCAATCAATGAACTTGCATAAGCCGACATGTCTATAAAATTCCAGGAATCTCCTCCGTCCGTTGATTTTACCAGGTACGCCGAATCCTGGAACCAATTCCCGCAGCCATAAATGGTGTTGGGATCAGCAATGGCCAATCCGCAAATACCTTTCCGGGCTTTCGGGTGTAATAAGTTTGTAAGATCGCTCCAGGTAGTTCCGCCATCGTTTGTTCTCATCAACACATTCACGGGAGCTATTGGAAATGAACCTACAAATCCTTTCTGTGCATTGAAAAATCTGGTTGAACGGTAATGAACATCGGTGCTTTCAAGAACCAGATCCCAGGTAAACCCGCCATCGGTTGTTTTGACAATTTTCCCATCACCACAAACGGCATAACCTGTTTGCGAGTCAACCATGAACAGGTCGTTAACTCGTGTATCGAAATTGGGTGCAATGCAAACAGACCAGCTGTTTTGTGCAAACGAATAAACAGAGGCAATTAGAACAATGAAGGTTAAGATTGATTTCATTTTTTAGCGATTTAATTGATTTAATACTTCCAACGTACTAAATGGGGCATCGGTTGGGAGTGTTTGATTTTATTAGTGCAAATACTGGATCAACAATATGCTAGCGCTAGTCTTTGACTCGTGCTAGCTTGATCGAAATCATGTTCCCAACAGATAGATTTCCAAAACAGTTTGATCACCGGCATCATTTCTTGTACTGCTGTATTTTCTGCTCATTTACTTTAAGTTAGTAAAAAAGTAGGTTTAAATCAAACTGATTCCTTGATGTTAATAAGATCGGTCAGGCTCTTTTGTTTCTTCACGGCATGAACAAGATACTCGTTCTAGCTTGCGGTACTCCGAAGTATCGGGGCAGGCTGCTGGCGCCAACTTGGAGGAAACTAGTATTTGGCGATGTTATTCGTTAGTTGTTCGATTATTTCCGCTATGTCAGAAAGTGTTTCGTCCCGTCCGGCTTTGTCCAGCATTTCAAACAAAACAAATTTATCCGGATTGCTGTAAATATCCGTTAACGCATTTTTCAGGGTTGTCAATTCTTCTTTTGTCACTTCAAAAGTCACTACTTTCGAACCGTATGCCTGCGTCAAATCGGCACTTCCATGTAATTCACTTTCAGCAACCATTGCCGTTAATGCGATGACTGCATCTTCGTAATGTACAAATTGATCAAAGCCCGGATTTTGGAGTTGCACATTGTTGTCTGTGCGTTGATTGAGTAATTCAGGCGTGTCAAAATACTTTTTCAGGTCACAGCGCTCATAAATCCCTGACAATGTTAATTTATCCCCCGGAATTTTCTCCAAAAATTGTTGAAAGTCACTGCCGTAATCACTTCCGAATGCGGTGTCTTTCCATTTTTCTATCCACATGATTTCTTGTTTTTGAGTAGTTTTTCCACAGCTGACTGATATTCTTTTTCCATCGCAGTTAGTAAAATTGTTTTGGTCATGGAATAAATTTCTTCTTGAATTTACCAGCTCATTTTGTTGTTTTAAATGATCCTCAATTTAAAATTTCAGCTACATTTTCCCAATTTTCATCATCACTGATCTCACAGCTAAAATGAACCAAGCGATTTGCATCTTCTTCGAGTTCATTCAATTGATTGATTGCTTTCTCAACGTCGTCTACGTACAACTCGATATTTAATCCGTTGTCGGTTGTAATCCGCGCTACGATGTGGCAAACACAGACTGCTCTCAAGTTGGAGGTAAAATAGTTTTCAATGTCGGTAACATCCAAATCTTGTTTTTGCACATTCCATTCGTCTGTTAAGTCAACAGAAATATAGCAGTTAAACATGCATTCGCTTTTGAACGGATAGTTTTTGTATGCTTTGTCCACCCAATGCGTTGCCGGTTTTCCGCTTTCGGTATTCATCATAAAAACGGTTATGCTGTTTGCCGGATAAATTTTTTGCGCGTCTGATTTAATTGCTTCCCAATTCATAAGTGGTAAATTTAATTATTTTGATTTCGTTCACTTCTTGCTGAAGCCTTAAAGTACAACAGAACTACTATAAACTGATAGAATACGAGCGGGAAATTCGCACCAACAAGAGGGTTATTTAATTATTCAAATTTCATAAAGCTTATCGTAACTTTTATCGAGTAAACTATGGACTTCAAATTTCTCGAATTTAATTAGAATCATTGAGTCGGCTGATTTTAGTCCTGATTCAATATAAAACCAGTTGGATATTCGGTAGGCAATACTTGTACGTTGTTTGGGTGCTCTAAATACATAGCTCGTATCTTCAAGTATTTTACTCGCAACCAACTCCTTATAGTCATTAAAAATCTTCAGTTCATGTATCTTAAAACCCCTGACTTTTTTTTGTTCCACTAAGTAATACAGCATTTTTCCGTCATCCTCTATTTTAAGCCAATTTGCAAGTGAATTTATTTTTTCGTTCGTCCCAACCTGAACTATATTTTTATTGAATTCTATTGTATCGATTCCCGAAATAGACGGTAACTTTTCAAAATCAATTCCCGTGTGTTTTTGTATAATTGGTTTTTGATTTTTCGACCTACTTTCATTTTGCACACAAGAGCTCAAACATATGATAGTCAAGATTATTATAAGTTTATTCATTGATTATAAGTTCAATTATAATTGATTGAATTTCAATTCTCAGGCCTCTGAAATAATTGCTTTATGTGGAAATTAATTCAATCTGTAGAGAAATATAGCTGATCTTCAACCCAATCCATTTTCCATTAAATCTTTAATTAAAAGAAATGTGTCTTCAGCGAGCCGGAAACTCATTTCAGTGAATCAAGAGGAGCAGTAATGAGAATAGTTTCAAATCAGGTCTTTAATGTCTACTCCTAAACCTTGTGCAACTTCATACAGGAAATAATAACTCGGATTCACCTTTCCGTTTTCCAGCTTATTGATGCTTGGATGATCTTTTCCGATCTTATTAGCTAACTCAGTCTGGGTTAATCCTTTCTGTACACGAATCTCTTTTACCCTCTCACCAAGTCGTAACAACAATTCATTTTTGTCCATGTACAATTGTATTCAATAAAATACATTTAGTCTGTATCCTATTGGATACATTTTATTATATTTGTCAGAAAAGAACCTATGAAAACGAATATTGTGCGTCTGATTAGAGACGACATTAAAATCTCCAGGCTGATTAATACATTGGAACGGTTGAATGTATCTGCACGTCAATATCACTTAAGCAATTCAGCCGTTATTTTCTCTTTGATGGGAATCCCCGACGAAGAACCTAACCTGGAAATCTATTACAAGATGATTGAACAAGGAGCAGATTTGGATAAATACGATTCGAATGAAAAGATAGAGGAATTGGCGGAAGGGATTTTTACGCAGTTGATGGTGTTTTGAAGACTAAGAAATCTATTTGTCTTTGATAAGATTTGTTACATAAACTTCATCTTCAACTAAATCTGATTCATCATATACTTCTTCAAATTCTACCTTCTCTTCGTAACTTGGTTTAACAAGTATTTTTGCATTTCCAGAAATACTATAGTTTCTTGCTAATATTTCCCATGAAACACTAACCTCAGTTGCGTTGGGGTCAATAAGAATCGGAACCTTAAAAGTTTTAATGTCTTTTTGAATCAATGGCCTATTTTCATAGGGTCGATAGTAAACAGCCATTTCATCAGGTTCGATAATTGCAATACGACTCATGGGAGAAAGGTCTGGAATTGAGATAATCATACTTTGTGTAGAACGATCGCTAAGTTTTTTTATTCCATCTTCAAATGAAAAATTGACTTTCCAATCTTCGATTACAGTGGATCCTGTATTTGTCATTTCAACCTCTAATTCCACCCAAGAATGATTTACTTTTGAAAAAAAATCATTAAAAGGTATCCCTGAGAGTTTACTTTGGTGACTTTGGATATTCTTAAGGGCTGTAATGCGTTTTGCAATATCGTCATGAGATAAGTCAACAAGTTTACTTTTTTTAATAATCTTCTCAAATTTTGGTTCAAGAAAACCTTGTCCCTCCTCACTGAATAGTTTGACTTCAAAGTTGTTAGAAGTAGAAAACTTCATTAAAAAGAATATTAATATTCCTGTTAAAGAGATTAAAACTAATATCACGGGTTCGTAATCCCAATCTGATTTGTAACCCCAATATAGGCCACCAATTAATCCAATTATTTCACCGACAAAGGTTTTGATGTTTTCTAGAAATTCTTTCATAGTAGTCTGTTCTAATAGTTGTGCGTCCCTGCTAGATGAAATAACATATTATATACTGAATTCGCTTCGGTAAAAAATTTGCAGATATACGCCCTCCTCAAATCACCCCCTTCGCCTTCAATTCCAAATACTTATTAATCGAATTGATCGACAAATCTTCCGGCTTGGAGAGAATCGTTTGGATGCTTTGTTCGCCTGTCCTGAATGATGGAGAGCAGTAGCGTTTAATTTTTCAATAGTTTGAATTTTTGCGTTTCGGAATTATTTTCAACAACAATTAAATAGAGTCCGGATGAAAGATCATTTACTTCAAATTGAACGGATGAAAGGCTGGTCGTACTTATTTGTTTAATCAATTCACCTGTTAATGTTGTCAGTTTAATCGACTTCGGTTGATTGTTTGTAAAATCAAGGTTAACTATATCAGTAGAAGGGTTCGGGAAAATAGTTACCATTTTCTCAGGTTCTGTTTCATGAATTCCGGCGGTTGAAACGGAGAAATCACTCGTAAAGATCTTGGACCCATTAGCAGAAACAACGTCCATCCCACCTAGTATCATCTTGCTTCCGCTAATTGTGAGTGTTTGAACGTTACCCAAAGTTGTCAGTCCTGTTGTACTAACTTCTGTCCAGGAAGCTCCTTGATCAGTTGATTTGTAAAGCTTGTTTAGAAAGCTGCTTGTTCCGTTGTCGTATTTATCTCCGGTCACATAAATGTCTCCATTACTTGCGGTCACAAAGTCGACAGGCATATACGTTGGGTCAAATCCAGTCATTGATTGCGTCCAACTGTTACCGTTGTCTGAACTGGCAAATATTTTACACCCATTAGCAGGAACAACATCCACCCCACCTAGTATTATCTTGTTTCCACTTATTGCGAGTGTTTGAACGTTACCCAAACTTGTCAGTCCTGTTGTGCTAACTTCTGTCCAGGATGTTCCTTGATTAGTCGATTTGTAAAGCTTGTTTAGAAAGCTGCTTGTTCCGTTGTCATATTTATCTCCGGTCACATAAATGTCTCCATTACTTGCGGTCACAAAGTCGACAGGCATATACGTTGGGTCAAATCCAGTCATTGATTGCGTCCAACTGTTACCGTTGTCTGAACTGGCAAATATTTTACACCCATTAGCAGGAACAACATCCACCCCACCTAGTATTATCTTGTTTCCACTTATTGCGAGTGTTTGAACGTTACCCAAACTTGTCAGTCCTGTTGTGCTAACTTCTGTCCAGGATGTTCCTTGATTAGTCGATTTGTAAAGCTTGTTTAGAAAGCTGCTTGTTCCGTTGTCATATTTATCTCCGGTCACATAAATGTCTCCATTACTTGCGGTCACAAAGTCGACAGGCATATACGTTGGGTCAAAGCCAGTCATTGATAGTGCCCAACTAGCACCGTTGTCTGAACTGGTGAATATTTTAGACCCATTAGCAGGAACAACATCCATTCCAGCTAGTATTATTTTGTTACCACTAATTGTAAGTGATTGAACGTTACCCAAAGTTGTCAGTCCTGTCGTACTAATTTCTGCCCACGATGCTCCTTGATTAGTCGATTTGTAAAGCTTGTTTATCATGCTGCTTATTCCGTTGTCGTATTTTACTCCATTCACATAAACATCTCCATTACTTGCGGTAACAAAGTCTGCGGGCATATACGTTGGGTCAAAGCCAGTCATTGATTGCGTCCAATTAATTTGGGAAATTCCGTTAAAAGCACTCATCAGAATTGAAAGTGCGAGTATTGATTTTTTCATGGTGGTTTTTAAATTACTGTTGATTTAGTTATTTTAGTTCTGCAAGGTTACAAAATTTTTTCAATAAATCTATCTATATCACCCCCTTCGCCTTCAGCTCCAAATACTTGTTAATGGAATTGATTGACAAATCTTCGGGTTTGGAAAGGATGGTTTGAATGCCGTGTTGCCGGAGTTCCCGGGCAATGTTCCACTTCACGTTCGACATTTTGTCGGCAACGGTAGCTTCGATGAGTTCTTTGTGAGTGTGAGTGGGTTGCTGTGCCAGTTCCTGTAATTCGTTATTCTGGAAGAAGATCACAACCAGCACATGGCGTTTGTTCAGGCGCTGAAGCATCGGTAAAGAGCGGCGCATGGCAAATTCGCTTTCAAAATTGGTGAAGAGTAGGAGTAGGGAACGCGTTTTGACTTGTTTCCGGATCGTTTGGTAGAGTAATTCGTAATTCGCTTCCTTGAACAGGGTTTTCTGGTTGTACAGGTTCTCCAAAATGCGTTTCAACTGTCCCTGGTTTCGCTCCGCGGGAATAATCGAACCCATTTTATCCGAAAAAGTGATGAGTCCGGCGCGATCGCCCTTTCTCAAAGCAATGTTGCTGAACACCAGGGTCGAATTGATCGCATAATCCATCATGGTCATCTTGTGGAATGCCAGCTGCATCGGGCGGCTCTTGTCGATCACGCAGTAAACCGGCTGGGAACGCTCTTCCTGGTATTGGTTTACCATCAATTCATTCTTCCGGCTGGTGGCTTTCCAGTTGATGGTGCGCACATCGTCTCCCTGAACGTAATTGCGAATCTGTTCGAACTCACTCGTATTCCCAATGCGTCGTACTTTCTTGATCCCTTGGGAAACCGTTTGCTGGTTAAATACTTTCAATTCGTATTTTTTCATCTGAAGCACGGAAGGATAGACTTCCATGCGCTGAACCAGGGGAATAACGATCCGTCGCTGAGCCAAAAAGAGGGTAGAGCGCACAAAAATGACCACATCCCGGAATTCGTACTCACCGCGTTCAGTTGGTGTAAACGAGTACTCGAATTTTTTTGTTTTCTTCGGCAGCAATACAGCGTTCCAGACAGCAGCTCTTTTTTGCATGAAAAGCGGATAACCTTCGTAAATCCCAACCTGTAAAGGCTGGGCAGTTTGGTTCAGAACGGAAACAGTTACTTTGTTTTCGTCTCCGAGGTTCATCCGTTCCAGGTACTTGCGCTCTACGCGAATAGGTTCTTTGAATATGTTTACAAGCAGTACATCTACGATCAGGGCAAACAACAGCACAACCAAAACGGTTTTGCCGATGATACCCAGGAAGGGCATAAAAAATGCTCCCCCGATCAATGCAATTCCGATTCCTGCCGTGAGGAAAAAGAAGCGGGTAAGATGGATGCCTGCAAGGATTTTCATTAACGCGGAACTTCGATTGTTTGAACAATTTCACGGATCACTTCTTCCATTTGTGTTCCTTCCATTTCCGCTTCCGGAGTCAGGATCAAACGGTGATTCAATACGTGAACGGTAACGAATTGGATATCATCCGGTGTTACGAAATCTCTTCCGCGAATTGCTGCGAATGCTTTTGCTGCCTTCAGGATCGACAAAGATGCGCGCGGTGACCCTCCAAGGTAAATTTTGGAATGATTTCGCGTTTTATTTACAATCTGGGCAATGTATTGGATCAAACGGTCTTCAATAATAATCTTCTCAACTACGCCCTGAACTTTACGCAATTCGTCAGCAGTGAAAACAGCAACGATACTTTCCAGGTCCGGAGCTTTGATCTGCTCTTTGTAACGGGTAAGGATCATTGTTTCTTCATCCAGTGTCGGGTAATCCAGTTTGATCTTGAAAAGGAAACGGTCCAGCTGCGCTTCCGGCAGGTTGTAAGTTCCTTCCTGTTCAACCGGGTTTTGCGTAGCGATCACCAGGAACGGGAACGACATTTCGTAACGTGTTCCGTCGTAGGTAATCTGGCGCTCTTCCATTACCTCGAACAAAGCTGCTTGTGTTTTCGCCGGTGCGCGGTTGATCTCATCAATCAGTACAATGTTGGAGAAAACCGGTCCTTTTTTGAAGTTGAAGGTACTGTCTTTCATGCTGAATACCGAAGTACCGATCACATCCGAGGGCATTAAATCCGGTGTAAACTGGATGCGTGAAAAATCAACGTGAAGCACTTTGGACAATGCTTTTGAAGACAAAGTCTTTGCTACACCCGGAACACCCTCCAGGAGGATGTGCCCGTTGGCGAAAATCCCTGCAAGCAGCAATTCGATCATTTCCGATTGCCCGATGACGTATTTCCGCATCTCTTCGCGAACGCGGTTCACTTTGTCTGCAACCCAAAGCAATTCACTTTGATCGCGCTGCACAAAACCTTGAGATGGGGTTTCTGTTGGGTTTGACAATGCGCTCGCATGTTCCTCCGGAGCGGAATTGGTTGAAGCCGGTTCGTTTGATTGGCCTTCGTTTTCATTGCCCGGCATGTATGCCGCTAAATCGTCATTTCCTTCCTGGATCATGATTTATGGAGTTTAATGAATTCTACAAATTGATTTAATGCTGACTTGGCCCTGTTGGAAAGCAAGCCCGTAATGATGCTGAACGAATTTCCGTCCTCGCACTCGAATGTCACTTTTGATTTTTCAACCCTGCAGTGAATTACCTGGTTCAATGAAATTACGCGTTTTCCTGCAAAAAGACCGTAAATAATGATTTCATCTGCCTTGATAGTCGCTGCCGGAATCCGGATGTAGCGTGATGCGAAGTAGATCAGTACAATTGCTGGTATCACAAAGAACATTCCGACGCTTCCTCCTAAAGAAAGCAGGTACAATCCGCGGATCAGTGCCATTAATCCCATCAGCAGGATAATTCCACCCACAAGAATTGCTTTATACAGTGAAACTTCCTTGTCCGAAGCAACAAAATTGTCGGTTGGGTGAATAATGCCCGTTTCAATATAAAACGCCCGGATCTTTCCGTAAACAATTCCCAAATGCCGATTGTCTACATTGTTTTTCCGCGAATTCAGGCTGTTGACGATATCCACCAATTTTTCCGAATCATACGGAACTTTTGCGATCAGTTTTTCGAGGTTTTGTTCCTGGTTCTCTTTCCGGGAAAGATCAATGTAAAAATGACGGTTGATAGCGGAGTAGAAATTTTTCCGTATGACCTGTAAAATCCCGATCGGTGAGTTGCGTGAAATGTAGATGGAACTCAATGTTTCCACAAAAGCCAGTGACATGTTTCGTTTTTGGGTATAGCCCGGAAGGATTTCTTCTTTTCGTTTTCCCCTGAAAAAGACGTAAATCAGTAGCAATACGATCAGCAGTAGGAATGCCAGGCGCAGAGCCGGGTTTTTCAGGATGAACTGGATCAGCGAAGTATCTTCTTTTTCGGCACCTTCCGAATCTTTATCCGGATCAAAGTCCGTAACAGGCTGATTGGAATTATTGATCCCGCAGCTCAGGAAAATAACCGGTTTATCCTTTGGGATTTTATTCAGTATGACCCGTGCATGCGCGTAACCGTTCGGCTGGATGACCTGGTAGTTCTCAAACAAATTCGGGATGCTGTGAAAGTGTACTTTTCCCTTGTGGTGTTTTTCATAGAACGCAAACGGATGCTTCATCGCAAAGAGGTACGAACGGTAATTCGTATCGATGATGTCGGTTTCCGAGAAGGAATACCAATCCTCGTTGATCGTGTCGTTTTCATACACATGATAGAAGGGAAGTGTAGTATCTCCGATCCAGGCAAAAAGCACTTTGCTGTAATCCCAGTAAAAAGCACCTTCTTCGAAATGACGTTCGTAAATGTTCGAGGTCAGGTGATTGAAACTCAGGAAAACCGTTGCCCCGCTGTCTGCATAATGCATCAGGGAATCGTAAGAAGAATTGCTTGCCCCGAATTCATCCCCGATAAACAAATAAGTAGCCTGCTCATGTCCCGGAATGCTGTCCAGGTCCGACCAGCGTTTCAGATTGTAAACCGAATCTTTTATGTGAACGTCCAACAATTCCATGAAGAAAGAAACATTCCGCGGGTTCTCATCTCTGAGGTCGTACGTTTTTTTCCAGTCTGAACTGTATCTTTTAGTGATGGAGTTGGTTCCGTCACCGGTACTTCCGTCGAGAAACCAGATCACCAGGCCAATGAACAACGCGAATGCCAAAAACGATATGATGACTTTTTTGTTCATTATGCTTTTTCAATTTTTTGGAATGCGGTTTTCAACTGGGGTTCAATGACCTCGTAGCTTTTGGAATCGATGGAATAGTCACCGTACCACACCAGGTCGTAAATAGAAACAATTTGTTCGAACTCACGTGAAATGGGTTTTCCCTGCACCTCAATGATATAGTGCATGTTGGTTTTTTCCCGTTTCCAGAAGATCCATTTTCGCTGGATCAGTTCTTTCATGGCAAAAAGGAAGTAAATCCGGACACATTCTTTGTAATTGCTAAGAGCCGTTGCTTCTTCCAAACGAAGTTCCAGTTCGGTCTTACTGATCTCCGCCGGGTTCATGTCTTCCACCAAAGCCTCAAAAGGAATGGTTTTATTCCCGCGCGGACTCTGGTTTTTGATGATGTAGAAAATTAGGATAGCCAATGCAACTATCAATAGGATAATTCCAAGCCATTTCCAGAACTGCATTGAGATGTCCGGTGCATCGATATTCGGCCCTTTCGGCGGATCAAAATCCGGAATATCAATCGGTTCTGTAGGTTCGATATTCGGATCTTCTTTCAAAGTACCAGTTCCACCGTTTCCGTCTGTTCCGCTTTTCCCCTGCTCAAGGTCTTTGGGCGAATAAGGTGTTCCCTGGTAAGGTTTAGTTGTACCATTCGGGCTTCCCGAACCGGATGAATAGGATTCGTTGATGGAAGTCGGGCTCTGGTAATAATCGGATTCCGGACCTTTGTACTTTTCAGATTGCTTGTAACCGTGCTTTTGGCGGATCTCATTCCATTTTTCACGTGTAGTGACTTCCTGGTCTTTCTTTGCTTCCTGCGCGCGGATAGAAAACGGGTTCCCGGTAATCACCAGGAAGAAAAAGACGATATGAAAACAATGCTTAATCAAAATCGAGTGAAGTTTCCTGGTAACGTTTGCGTTTTCCAAAATTGGCAAATTGTTTCTTTAACCCGGTAGATTGGGTTTGCTCCTGGAATGTATGGAACATGAAGCCCATCATGATCACAAAGAACGGCAGTGAAAATAAGAGGAAGATGATGTAAACGATCTGGCGTGTAATATTCGCAGGGACTAAGAAGTCGGAAGTGTAGTAACGTGAAACATTCTTGACAAAGTCGGCCAGTTTATCCAAAAAGTCTTCCAAAGCCGGTTCTTTCATGAAATTGACTTCCTGGTAACTCAGAACACAGGCAATAGGCTGCGCGAAGATGAAAAGTACCAATCCCATCAAGGAAATTCCGAGCAGGATGGTTCCGTAATTTCTTGCTCCGAAGCGGAACCCGTCACCAAAGCGTTTCCCGAAGCGTTCTTCACCCAAGACAACCGATGCGCCCTGAAGCCAGATGAATGGAGCTGCAAACAGGACCAGGAACATCCAGTACCACGGAACGTAGAATAAGAACAGGAAGAGAAAACTCAGTCCAAGCCAGACTCCGGGAAGTTTTTGAAGCATAAACGGAACAAAAACTTTCAGATTGGCTTTTTGTTCCTGGTTTTTGAAGTGGTACAGGATGGTAATAGTGAAGATTGAAAGGATAATCGTCCAAAGGATGGTGACCACGAAATCCGATAAAGATTTAATGTCAAATCCCATCATAATGCTCAGCTGCGAAGCCCAGTCGTATTCGTATTGATGCGTCAGGTCTTCGTATCTCGTCAGATCCTGGAAGATAACAACTGCAATAATGATCGGAACTGTCAGTACCAGGTTGTAACGCATGATCTTCCCGATGTGGACCCGGTAGAATGAGAACGAATCCGAAAAGATTTGCCCGAACGTCCGGATCTTATTCAAATCAAAGACATTGATGTATGTTTTGATCGGCGGATCGCTTTCGTGAACCAGTTCCGGGTGACGTCTTGCAACGACAACCGGGAAAATGATGTAGTAGAAAATAATGATCGCAAAGGAAATGGTGATGATAGCCCATTTCGCCCAGTCGGCTAATTCCTGGTAATTGTGGGTGACATAACTCTCCAGGAATCCGGCAGCGATCAGGAAAGGAATCAGCGACATCATGATCTTCAAACCTCGTTTGGCCGAAAGCTGTAGACTTTGCAAACGGGTATATGAACCCGGGAACAGTAAGCCGTTGCCCAGCGTAATTCCGGCTCCACCCGCAATGGCAATGGAACTGATCTCAAATGCCCCGTGGATCCAGATTCCCAAAAACGAAGCAAGCAGCAAGCCCTTGAGATGAAAGAAATATTGAAATGCGCCAAGCATGACCGCATTATTGAAGATCAGGATATGTGCTCCGATGGTGAAAAGGATTCCTGCAATAAACGTGTAGAATGAAACAGTGATGTTGTTAAGCGTGATCTCCAAAAACATACTGATCTGTGATCCGCTGTGGTAAACTCCGAGCGGATCGCCCTTTTCAATGTTCTCCAGTGTCATGTCCACATATCCGTCTCCCAGGATCATCCGTGGGAAATCCGGGTTGAAATGCGTGGAAATCGCTCCGACAAGGGTCCAGAAAAGAAAAACGAAAAGTGCAAAAAGCAGGTTTTTACGTGACCGGTAAATTTCCAGCGGAATGGAAACCCGCCAAACGGTAAACAGTTTTTTGAATGAATCTTTTCGCTGTTTGTGCACCAGGTTGTGAATGCCCTGTGCGATCTGGTTGAGGTAAACCCGGACCGTCCGTTTGTTATAGAACGTTTGGGCATAGCTCAGATCGTCCGTGATGTCGGAATACAAATCTGCAATTTCTTCAGGATCACTAGTTTGATTTGAAGTCAAAGACTGGAATTTCTTCCACTTTTCTTTGTTCTGTTCTATGAAGGAGGTTTCTTTCATCCGGAGGGATAAAAATAGTTTTTTTATTGAATTAGAAGCTTATTCCCCCTTGAAAAATTTAAAATGGATAATCAAAGCTGATTTTTTTTTTTTCGATTAGTCCTTTTCATTGTAATAATGGATTAACCGGGGTAATCGACTTGAATTTAAATGACCAATTTAGTTTACTCCCTGTAACATTTCTTTTATTCCATCATAGTGATTTTTACCATATACGATTACTATTTTTTTAGTGTCAGACTGTTTAATATGCTGTACGATATTTTCGTTCCTTTTGTTTATAACTATATTTTCCAACAGGTATTTTCTTACATCACTATCTGCTTTAATGCAAGTATAACTTCCGCTTCCTAACTTTTGGTCAAAGTCACACGAGGTTAATTCCACCGCACCTTTTTCTTTCTCCAACTCAGAGATCAATACCGTCATAGGTAAATCAACGGCCTTTGAATTTTTTGAAGTAATCCCTAAATCAGTATAATCCGGCTGATCTATTAAATTGTACTTGTCTACATAATCAGAAAATGGCTTTATTTTAGAGTATTCCATTAATGGATCTATTCCCATGACCTTTCTGAACTTCAAATAAGTGATGGTGTCATTTTCACTAATTATTCTTTCGCTTTTTTTCAAGTAAAGACCTTCATAAAATACAAAGTATCCATCTTTTTGCAAACTATCGATCTTGTGGGAAACATCGTCGTAATACTCTCTGGTAGCCAAATGCACCATGTTTAAGAATACAATTTCTTTGTCGTTGTATTCTAAAGGTTGTAGAATCGTTGTTTTATCAAACGCTCCAGCCTTTTTTAAGGCTAAATCCACTAGTTTTTTTGCACAAGAACTGAAGGCAATAAGTGGTAATACTAGTAAAAGTGTTTTCATGGATTAAATAATGTGGGGATAATTGTGTTAAGAATAGAAAAGTAGATGGAAAACTTTTCACCTGTTCAATTATCAATTCATTTCTTCTTGGAAGATTTATGCGACACCTCGAATTTCCCGATTTTAATAAAGAATCCTCCTTTTTCCGTTTCCGTTGCTTTTCCCGTTTTGAAATCTACCGGAGTTTTTGTTTTCTCCGAAATGGTGTTGGTAATCAATGGAATCGGGTTTTTCATGTTGGAAGAACTGCTGCTGTGCGAAGCCAAATCCTTGCTTGGAGCAGTGTGCAGGTCCTCATTTAAAGTCGGAGCAACCGGCTGTTTGTTATCCTTCACCTCCGGCAGGATCGTCGGGTGATGCGGTTGCGGTGCGTTCTTTTCTGCCAGGTTTCTGTCCTGTTCCTGTTGGAATGGAATCTTCTCTTCGGAATTTTGCTCGTTCTGATTGGAGTTGTTTCCGGAACCAGTAGTTGAACCTGGTTTTGTTTTCTGTGCAACGAAGGTGTTGTGCTCTTCTACCGGATTGGTGGAAGGCATGAAGTACTCACCATCCTGTTTGTTTGATTTATTCGGAACTTCCGGTTTGTTGTTTTGCTTGTTGCCTGTTTGTGCAACGGCCGGTTGTGGGTCTTTACCACCCATTCCCAATTGGAAAAACAAAAGCAACACCGCAGCAGCACTGGCAATTCCTGCAATGAATCTCCAGGAAATAAAAGCAATTTCTTTTTCTTTCAGTTCTTCTTTCTTTGCGTAAAGAACCGTTTGAGCCTCCAGACGTGTTTGCTGGTATGCTTCAATAACTTTTTTTGCTTCCGGGTGAGCAAGCAAATACGCATTCAACAAATCTTCTTCACGCGGAGAAAGTACTTGTTCTACTTTCCCGATCGCAAAATAATCCAGGTTATCCTGGGAAATGGAGCGTTCTTCTTTTTTCAGTAATTCTTTTTCGAGTGCATCCATCAATTCCGGAGCATCGTCCAGGATCAGCAGTTCTTCATCTACCTGTAATTCGGGATGAGCAGCCAGGAACTCTTCAAATTCAGCACGCTCCGATTCGGAAAGAGTTCCTTCCAAATAATCCAGGTAAAAGGATTCGTAATTGTCAATATGAATGAGTTTTTTCATGCTACTAATTCTGTTGATTTAAGGTAGTTCTTCAGAGTTTGTCGTGCCCTAAAGATATACACTTTTACTTGCGATTCGTTCAGTGAGGTGATTTCAGCGATTTCATTGTAATTGTATCCTTCGTAATCTCTCAAAAGAATGACGGTTTTTTGAATTTCAGGAAGTTTATTCACAGCCTCCTGCAGTGTTTTCTGCACATCGAACAAATGACTCAATACATCGTCCTGTTTGATATCCTCGCTGTCAAAGCTGGCGCTGCGTTTTTCCTTTTTCAGCGTATCCACCATCTGATGGTATGCTGTGGTAAACAAATACGACTTCGCTTTGGAAGCTTCGATGCTCTCGTGCTTTTCCCAAACCTTCGCAAAAGTTTCCTGCACAACGTCTTCCGACAACATTTGATTGCGCGTGTGTTTGACTACAAACCGATAAATATTATCAGCGTACATTTCAACTGCCTCATTGTATTCTTTCCTAGTCATGTAGTCGTTTAACAATCGTAAGACTGTTTCGTGTCTATAAAGTTACAGCACTTTCGAACTTTTTTCAAAATTATTTCAAAAGGCCTTGTTTTATAGTGGTTTATAAGTGTAATATTGCAGCGATTTTAATAACTGTCTTATGAAACTGATAGCTGCCATTCTTTTAACACTTTCCAGTTTTTCCGGTTTACGTGCTCAATGTGATGCGGATGTGCGTGAAGCTTTCGGAGGTGTCTCATCCATTACGGTTTACAATACTTACCTTACCATCGGGGCAATTGCAGATGCATATGTTGGAGAAGTCTATACTTCTGACCGTGTGAAGGAATTAATGGGAGAACAAATCGCCATGATGCAATCCGTGATAGAAATGCTTTCCAAATGCCAGGTTGCAAAAAGCAACGGATTGACTGCTGACGATGTACTTTATATTAAGGAATTGATCGCGTGCCTGGAATCGTTGAAGGGAGAAGCACAGGGCTTGAGTGATTTCACAGGCGGAAGTGCCGATGCTCAATCAAGATATAACACTTACCGCGAAAAAGCCTGGGAACAGATCAAAGATTTGCTGGGATTGGAATAATGCCTTTTCACTAAATGGTTGATGCCGAAGTGGAAACCTGGTAGAGTAAACGGGAAAACGTAAGTAGTTATTACCGCATTCCTGTTACCTTTAAATTGTAAGTACCTCAAAAAAACAAATGAAATTCAATACAAAGAGCCTTGTTTTAATTGGTATGCTTCAATTGACTTGCGGATTGGCGTTTGCACAAGATACAGACCCGAAACCGAAAAGTCCGGAGCAGCAAGAGAAGCTTTACGATCAGGTTGATGAACCTGCTGACTTTCCCGGGGGACGTGCGGCATTGAATAAATTTCTGGCTGAAAACATGAGGTATCCGCAAAATGCGATGGAATTGGGGCTTCAAGGAAAGTGCTACCTTCAGTTCATAGTGACGGAAACAGGAGAAATTACGAATATCAGAGTCAAAAAAGGGGTGATAGATTGCCCGGAATGTGACCAGGAAGCAATTCGCCTGATGAAGTCAATGCCTAAATGGATTCCCGCCAAGTCTTATGGAAAGAATGTAAGCAGCCTTTTTACACTTCCTGTAAAGTTTAAATTAAACTAGTTTAATTCCCATGACGCAAACATCATCTGTTTGCTCATTGAGTCCTTTCCAGGTTTCGAATTCGTGCTTCAGTTCCTGTTTCAATGCTGAACCGTTTTTGTGTTTATGAGTTAGTATGAACTCTTTCAACGTGGCGTATTTGTATTTCTTGTTCTTCGGTCCGCCGAATTGATCTGCGTAGCCGTCTGAAAAGAGAATGATCCAGTCGTTTGCTTCCAGCTGAATTTGATGTGTGCTAAATGGTGACGCGCCATCAAATTGTCCTACAGGCTGTTTATCCGGATTGGTGATCAGAATCTCTTCGCCCCGGAAGATCCACAAAGGATTGTTTGCCCCGGTCCAATGAAGCATCTTTGTTTGATGATCAAAACAGGCCAGCGAGATATCCATTCCGTCTTTTACCGAACGCGCTTCCTTGGTTAGTGTAGTTACAACCAGTTCCCTGACTTTGTCCAGTAAAACGCCCGTTTTTACTTTTGGGTTTTCAGCCAGCGATTGGTAAAGAGCATTGATGCAGAGCACACTCACCATTGCTCCCGGAACTCCGTGTCCGGTACAGTCTGCAACGGCAAACCAACTCAGTTGATCCCGTTTTTCGAACCAGAAAAAATCCCCTGCAATAATATCTTTTGGCGCATAATAGACAAATGCATTTTCGTCAAAAGCAGCCTGAATCTCACTTTCAAGCGGAAGCAATGCCTGCTGAATAAACCGGGCGTATTGGATACTTTCTACGATCTCGTGGTTTTTCGATTCCACGATCAGCTTTTGTTCCTGTAGTTCCTGAGTCCGTTCAATCACCTTTTCTTCAAGATTTTCATATGAATGCCGCAGCTTATCCATCATGCCGTTGAAACTGTCGGCCAGTTCATACAATTCCTTACTTCCGGAAATAGCAATATGCTGGTCCAGGTTTTCGGTGGAAATTCCTTTCGTTTGTTCGGCCAAAACAGCCAACGGACGCGTGATTTTTCGTGAACGGATGTAAACCACCAATGCAATAACCAAGAGTGCGGCAACAAAAGAAATACTGAAACGGATAAACAGGTCCGACAATAATTTCTGGTACACATAATCATTGGTCTGCATTTCCAGCACATACCCGGAATACAAGGCAGCATCCATTACCGGGAGGAAAATAAATTCCCTGGATTCCTTTCCGGGAGTTTCCGGGTTGTCTGAGTCGATCGAAACGGGTTTTTCCGTATTGATGCATTTTAAATAAGCTTTAGCACTTGCCGAATCCCGGATTGTCACATCGACAATGTTTTTCACCCCGACATACAGCGTAACATCGTTAATGGATTGATACCGGTGGTTCAGGCTTTTGATCTCTTTTAGAAGCAGGTTCTTGAACTGGTCGGCTTCTTTGGAATAGATTCCCAGTTCGATGATATAGTTTTGAGCATTCACCGGGAAATAGGTGTACTTGCGGATTCTTCCCGTGCTGATCTCTAACCCGAAACGGTCCGCTTTAAAGGATTTTTCCCGGAATACATTTGCGAAGAACGTTTGAAAACTCCGGTCGATTTTGGAAAAGTCCATCCCAAGGTCCGGTTTGTAAGTCGTATTGATAATTCGCGAATGCTTGTCGATGAGGTAGACATCCTGGTCGGAAGTATCCATTCCGAGTGCAAGTTGGATTTCCTTCAGTGGAGCAGTTTTCGGAGTGTATTTCCCGATCTGTTCCTCCAACTCATGCGATTTTTCTTCCAGGTAGCTATTGATCGCTTTTTCATGAGTGCGCATCGAAAAATCGTAATATTCAATCAAATTTTTCGTTTCAGCAACAATGTTCCTCTTCTGCTGCACGATATCCTGCTCTACCTTTTCAAGATTGTATTGGTAGGTGAGGTAGAAAACAAGCGAAAAGATCAGCAATACGGGAATAAGAATATTCACCAGCAACTGCCGCAGGATTGTCCGTTTAGTTTTCACGAAGTGAAAGTATGGAAATAGTTGATGCGAAATGAATTAGCGGTTATTTATCCGGAATAAATAGTGCAGATGCGGTATACAAAGAAAAGGGACGCAATGCATTGCGTCCCTTTTCAGATAGTATTTTATGAATCCTTAAAACTCAAATGTTTCCATGAACTTCGTGGTGAAGTTTCCTTCGTTGAATTGCGGATCTTCCATCAGTTTTTGGTGGAACGGAATCGTTGTTTTGATCCCTTCGATGATGTATTCATCCAATGCACGTTTCATCTTTAGAATTGCTTCTTCACGCGTTTGTGCAACTACGATCAGTTTCCCGATCATGGAGTCATAGTTCGGTGGAATCGTGTAACCTGCGTATGCATGCGTATCAATTCTCACTCCGTGACCTCCCGGTGAATGGTAGCTTGTAATTTTCCCCGGAGACGGACGGAAATCAGCATACGGGTCCTCCGCATTGATACGACACTGGATCGCGTGCATTTGAGGATAATAGTTCTTTCCTGAGATTTTTTCTCCGGCAGCGATCTTGATCTGTTCTTTGATCAAATCGTAGTTGATTACCTCTTCTGTGATCGTGTGCTCTACCTGGATACGAGTGTTCATTTCCATGAAGTAGAAATCGCGGTTTTTGTCAACCAGGAACTCTACCGTTCCAACACCTTCGTAATTTACAGCCTTAGCAGCTTTAATTGCTGCCTGACCCATTCTTTCACGAAGCTCGTCTGTCATGAACGGAGAAGGAGTTTCTTCTACCAATTTCTGGTGACGGCGCTGAATGGAACAATCGCGCTCAGATAAGTGACATGCGTTTCCGAATTGGTCACCTGCGATCTGGATCTCAATGTGACGAGGCTCTTCGATGTATTTCTCCATGTAGATTCCGTCGTTTCCGAAAGCAGCTCCTGCTTCCTGGCGTGCTGAATCCCATGCAGCTTCCAAATCTTCTTCTTTCCAAACGATACGCATTCCTTTACCACCACCACCGGCAGTAGCTTTCAGGATAATCGGGTATCTGACCTCCAAAGCAGTTACACGTGCATCTTCCAAATCGGCCAATAACCCTTTTGATCCCGGAATACAAGGAACTCCTGCAGCAATCATCGTTGCTTTTGCAGTTGCTTTATCTCCCATTCCTGCAATTTGCTCAGGCAAGGCTCCAATGAACTTGATTCCGTGCTCCTGGCAAACGCGTGAGAATTTTTCATTCTCGGATAAGAAACCATATCCCGGGTGAATAGCATCTGCGTTGGTGATTTCCGCCGCTGCGATAATATTCGCTATCGATAAATAAGATTTGTTACTTGGTGCAGGCCCGATACAAACCGCTTCATCAGCAAATCGAACAGGCAAACTTTCTTTATCAGCAGTAGAGTACACTGCTACCGTTTTGATACCCATTTCTTTACACGTACGAATGATACGCAGGGCAATTTCGCCACGGTTGGCAATTAATATTTTTTTAAACATAAAATCGTGTTTAATGTATAACTAAGCTGTGCTTGCTATTAAGCAGGATCGATCAAAAATAATGGCTGATCGTATTCAACCGGTGTAGCATCGTCAACCAGTACTTTCACGATTTTACCTGTGAATTCTGCTTCGATTTCATTGAATAATTTCATTGCTTCGATAATACATACCGTTTCTCCTTTGTTCACGGATTGTCCAACGCTTACGAAAGGCTCTTTGTCCGGACCTGAAGAACGGTAGAATGTACCGATCATAGGAGATTTGAAAGTGATGTATTTTGAATCTTCTGAAGCCGCTGCCGCAGGGGTTTCTGCTACAGGAGCACTTACTTGTGCAGGAGCTGCAGTTTGAGCAGGAGCCGCCATCATTTGAGGAACAACCGGAGCCGCTGCTTGTACGATGATCGGAGAATCAGATTTTTTGCTCTCTGATTTGATCGTGATTTTAAAGTCTTTTTGCTCAATTTCTACTTCCGTAACACCTGATTTTGCTACAAACTTAATTAAGTCTTGGATTTCGTTCAGATTCATATCAGTATAATTTATAAAGTTGTTTTTTCGATTATTATTAAGAGTTATAAGCCCATTTCAAATAGACAGCTCCCCATGTAAATCCACCTCCGAAGGCAGATAAAATCAGGTTGTCACCTTTTTTCAATTGTTTTTCCCAATCCCACAAACAAAGTGGCAATGTACCGGCAGTTGTGTTCCCGTAGCGCTGAATATTAATCATTACTTTTTCTTTCGGAACACCCATTCTGTCTGCAGTTGCATCAATGATTCGAAGATTTGCCTGATGAGGAACCAACCAATCGACATCGTCTGGGGTAAGATTGTTTCGTTCCATGATTTCAGCAGAAACTTCAGCCATATTGGTTACGGCAAATTTAAATACTTGCTTTCCTTCTTGTTTTACAAAGTGCAGGCGCTGATCAACCGTTTCATGAGTAGGAGGGTTTACGGAACCTCCTGCAGGTTGATACAAATATTGTCTTCCGGAACCATCAGAACGCAAAATCGCATCCTGGATTCCTAAACCTTCCGTGTTTGGCTCCAATAAAACAGCGCCACCACCGTCACCGAAAATAACGCAAGTTGTGCGATCCTCATAATCAAGGATAGCACTCATTTTGTCAACACCGATCACGATTACTTTTTTGTGTTTTCCGGATTCGATAAATCCGGCACCTGTTTGTAATCCGTAAATGAATCCGGAACATGCTGCGATTAAATCGTAACCCCAGGCATTTTTCATCCCCAGTTTATCGCAAACAACATTAGCTGTTGAAGGGAAAGGGTAGTCAGGAGTGACTGTAGCCAAAATAACCAACTCGATATCCATAGGATCGGTGTTGGTTTTCTCCAAAAGTCCTTTCACTGCAGCAGCAGCAATATCGGAGCAAGCGCCTTCACGAAGAATGCGTCGCTCTTTAATTCCGGTTCTTGACGTAATCCATTCGTCGGAGGTATCAATAATTTTAGCTAAGTCGTCATTTGTTACCACTTCCTCCGGAAGATAGCCGCAAATACCCGTTATCGCTGCAGTGATTTTACTCATTTTATTGATTAAAAGCTTCGTTAATGTTTTTTGTAAGATCTGATTTTGCCACTTCGTAGGAGTGTAGCAGCATACTTTTTACGGCTTTGTCGTTAGAGATTCCATGACCGATAATCACATTACCTTTCACTCCCAAAATCGGAGTTCCACCATAATTTTCGTAATTAAAGCGATCGAAATACTCATCACGAATACCTCTTTTACGCATCAGCGTGTAGATTCCTTCGGCTTGCTTTAAAGCAATGTTTCCTGTGAATCCGTCACACACGATGACGTCAGCCATACCGGTAAATAAATCACGACCTTCAATGTTTCCAATGAAATTAATTTCATCCGATTCGGCCATTAATTTATGAGCGGCAATCGTCAACAAATTTCCCTTGGTCTCTTCTTCTCCAATATTTAATAACCCGATTCTTGGTTTTTCTATACCATAAACACTTTTGGCATAGAGACTTCCAAGAACCGCAAACTGATACAAAACATCAGGTTTGCAATCAGCATTGGCACCAACGTCCAAAAGAATGGAGTTTTTGCCGTCAACTGTTGGTAATACGGAGGTAATACACGGACGAATAATTCCTGCTATGGTGTTGATCTTATAGATCGCACCAATCAGCATTGCACCAGTGTTTCCGGTACTTGCGAAAATATCGATATCCTTCTTGGCGAGTAAATCAAAACCAACCGCGATACTGCTATGCGGTTTGTTCGGAATTGCACGCGTAGGATGATCGTGCATTGTGATGACGTCCGGAGCATGAACAATGTCATAAGCATCCGCCGTTTCATTCAACGCGTTAAGGCCACTCAAGATTTGATCTTGGTCGCCAATCAACACGAGACGCACATCCTGAGGAAGTTCTTTTCTAGCAAGTACAGCACCGGCTAAGTTAGCGTCAGGTGCAAAATCACCGCCCAAAATATCAATTCCTATCTTCATCAGGAGGAATGTTTAGTAAAAGCGAATTAAATCGCTACTTCTTTCTCTGCTACTACTCTTCCTTTGTAGTACAATTTGCCTTCATGCCAGTGTGCATGGTGGAACAAATGTGGCTGCCCTGTAGTAGGACAAGTTGCAATGTTCTTAGCAATTGCCTTGACGTGAGTTCTTCTCTTGTCACGACGTGTTGTGGACGTTCTGCGTTTTGGATGTGCCATTTTACTTATTTATTTCAATCGTTAATTCAAATTCTTTAATGCGGACCATCTCGGGTCTATCGGTTTGTCATCGTCAGGATCATCCGAATCATCGTCATCTCCTTCATCATCCCAGTCTTCCCCGTTGTCCTCATCATCTTCCCAATCGTCGTCTTCGTCGTCCCATTCGTCATCGTCCTCGTCGGGCTCATTTGCATTGACAATATACTTGTTATACAAATCCATTACCTCTTCGTTGCATTCTCCTTCCGGATGAATTCTTCGTGCGGGCAATGAAATGACCAATAGTTCGTAAATCGGTGCCGAAAGATCCAGTTCATAAGATTCCGGGTGAAGAATAACTAAATTCTCATCCTCGGAAACTTCTGTTCCGAACTTGTAAACAATGCGATACTCTCCATCTATTGCCATTTCCATCGGATCATTGCAGCGATCACATGGTGTGGTAACAGTTCCGGAAAGCGAAAATTCCGCTATCATCATTGTTTCCTTCTTTTCAAATGCAAGTTCTACCAGAACATTTGCATCTTCAATCAGCGTGTTTTCAACACCTTCAAAGAACGATTTGCCTATGTTGAACTCATAGCGATGCGTCCCTGTTTTTAATCCGACAAATTGGATTATGAACTCATTCGTAGATTTCTTCACTACACAAAAATTGGAGGGCAAAGGTAGAAAAAATAAACTAATAGATACTTATAATCAATTTAAATTCATCTAATTTTATTTTTCCTACTCAATCTCGTGTTGTCTGTCACCTCGTTTCCGGTGGTGCCCCGACTCTTGTACCTGCAATGGATTGGCTACAATTTCTTTCAAAAATTTACGGGTATTGAAAATATCAATTGCCAGGTAAATAGCGCTTCTCATGGATTGGGAATTTGCTTCGTTTTTTCCCGCAATGTCAAATGCAGTACCATGATCCGGTGAGGTTCTCACGATCGGAAGGCCTGCAGTATAATTCACTCCGTCTTCAAAAGCAAGCGCTTTGAAAGCAGCCAATCCCTGATCGTGGTACATCGCTAAAACCGCATCGTATTGCCCGCGGTTCGGACTTCCGAAAAAGCCGTCAGCAGGGAATGGTCCTAGCGCAAAAATATCTTCATTTCGTGCCATATTAATTGCCGGAGTGATGATTTCTGCTTCCTCACTTCCCATTTTTCCGTTCTCACTGGCATGCGGATTCAAACCGAAAACCGCAATTTTTGGTCGCTGGATTCCAAAATCTTTCTTCAGGCTGTTATCCAGTGCTTTGATCTTTTGAAGAATTCGCTCACGGGTTAAGGTGCTCGAAACATCTTTTAAAGGTACGTGGGTTGTCACCAATGCCACGCGAAGCGATCCGCTGACCATCATCATCAACGCTTCCTCCATTCCTGCCATGTCTGCCAAATATTCGGTGTGTCCCGGGAATTTGAACCCGGCTTTCCCGATTGCTTCTTTGGAGATCGGAGCAGTAACCAATACATCGATTTTTCCTGCTGCCAGGTCTTCTGTTGCTTTTTCCAAAGAAAGGTAAGCGTATTTTCCGCTTGCTTCCGTTCCTTTTCCTAACTCAAACTGAACTTCTTCGTTCCAGACATTGATAATGTTGATCTTGCGGTTGACCGCTTCGTTTGCGGTTTTACACGTCTGGTAATTGAATTCCGGTTCGTTGAGTGCTTTCTTGTGGAAGGAAATCGTTTTGGAAGACGCGTAAATAATTGGTGTACAGTCCAAAAGAAGTCGGTTGTCAGCTAATGCCTTAATGACTACTTCCGGCCCGATCCCGTTCACATCTCCGATGGAAATCCCTACCCGGATCGGAACTGCGCGTCCTTCTTCTTTGTTTTTTTCTTTCTCTTTTTCCATCTTATGAAAGTCGTTTTAAGAAGTTGATCATCAATCGAATTCCCGTTCCTGTTCCTCCAACTCCGCGGTAATCCTGCGGTCTGTCAAGGAATGCAGGTCCTGCAATGTCCATGTGGATATATGGCGCTTTGACGAAATGCTCCAGGAATTTTCCTGCAGTGATCATTCCGGCATAACCGTTTCCAATGTTATTCAAGTCGGCGATTTTGGACTTCATATCGTCGTAATAATCGTCCCAAAACGGGAATTCAACTACGCGCTCGTAAGTTTCCATTCCGGCTTCATTCAGCATGTTGAAATATTTTTTATCGGCATTTCCCATGATAATGGATGCTCTTGTACCGATTGCACGTGCCGCCGCCCCGGTTAAAGTTGCTGCATCGATCACCAGTTCCGGTTTGAATTTTTCGGAATAAGCCAATGCATCTGCCAGGATCATACGTCCTTCCGCATCGGTATTCAATACTTCTACGGTTGTGCCGTCATACATCGTAATGATATCTCCGGGAGTATAGGCATTCAGTCCCGGGCGGTTGTCAGTTGCAGGGATCAGCCCGATCAAATGGATCGGAAGTTCCATCATTGCCGCCGCATAAATCGTTCCGGCCATCATTGCCGCACCTGCCATGTCGGATTTCATGGCATCCATGGAACCGGCAGTTGGTTTTAAGCTCAAACCTCCGGTGTCATAAACAACTCCTTTACCAACCAAAACGATCGGTTTTTTGTTGCTTGCTTTTTTCGGTTTGTATTCGATAATGGTGAATGTCGGCGGATCAATTGAACCCTTGTTTACGGCTAGCAATCCGCCCATTTTCAAGGATTCGATTTTCGATTTTTCCAAAATGCTTACGGAAAACGCGGCTTCTTTTCCTTTTGCTTCGATTGCCTCGGCAAGCTGTGTGGCATTCAGTCCTGAAACCGGTTCGTTCACCAGGTCACGTGCCCAGAAAACGGCTTTTAGAGTAGCCGACAATTCTTCGATCACCGATTCAGAAATCTTTGCTGAAAAATCAATGTTCTCGATCGCCAATTTCTCTTTTTCGGCTTCCTTGCGGTATTTCAAGTACTGGTAGGAGGAAAGTGCAAATCCTTCGGCAAGCAGTAAACTCGTCGTTTTTCCACCGTCAATAAATAAGCTTTTTACTTCTTTGGGCAAAGCTCCGCGAAGCTTATTTCCCATAATGCGCAGCTTTTCATCCGTTGCCTGCTCCTTAATGAATACGAAGTGTTTTCCCTTGATAGGCAAATGAACGAATTGCGCATCTGTATTTTTTTGGAATATTTCGAGTTCTTCAGCAACCACTTTCGGTAGCTTGGTTTGTGTTTCAGTCTTTTTCCCAACAAGGACAACAAGGCCTTCCTGCTGGTCGAACACAGCGTTTGTATTAAAATTCATATCAATCAAATTACATGAATTGTAAAGATACGATTTCGTCCCGATATGTATCGGGATACGAATTATGAATTGCGAATTGGGAATAATTTCAACAGGTCCTGGATAATCCCATTTGAACGCTTGGTCCGATAATCCCATTCAATTTCTCAGAAATGTAAACTAATTTGATTTGGCAACTTGCTGCCCGATCTTTTTGAGCATATGGATCGTTTTGTCCAGGTTGGAGATATCGATCCCTTTCAAAAAGCTGGTGTAAAATTCCTCGAACAATTGGTTGTGCTTCGAGCAAAGCTTCTGACCTTTATCGGTGAGGGAAATGAGTTTATTTCTTCTGTCGGTAGTGTCTTCCTGCCGCTGCACCAGGTTTTTCAGGGAAAGCTTGTCGATGATGGGGGTGAGGTTTGCTTTGTTTTTCCGCACCCTGTCGGCAATCTGCTGCTGGTTGATCTGCGTGTTGTGGGATAGGACCATCAAAACTTCCAGCATTTCCACCGTGATACCCAGGTCGTTTTTCTTCAGTTGCTTTTTGAAATAGCTCTGAATAACGAACCGGATTTCCTTGATCGAATCGATTAATTCCATCAATTTGGCCATGTTGGTATTTTCCACTTCCATCATAACTATAAAGTTAAGACAAAAACAGTTATGGATTGTAACCAGATGGTTTCCAAACTACTGAACAGTATGATTTATTAAGTGAAAAGTTGAAAATGAGGATTTAAAATTGAAACAGACAATTATAGAAGGTGGCTGAGCGGAGTCGAAGTCACCTTTCTTCTCACTTTTCCATTTTCACTTGTCAATTAGGTTTAGTATCCCCCGTAATTGATCTCATCTCCGTAATATCCTTCCGGTGCATCGCCGTTATTCATGTTGATCCCGTAATATTTGCGCTTCAGCTCTTTCCCGATCTGGTAAGTAATAACGCTCACATCCAGCAGTTTTTCCTGGTAGCTCAGGATAGCGTCGAGGTTTTCCAGGTTCGGGTTCAGACAGATCTCGCTCATGTTCTTCACGCTCCCTAAATCTCCTTTAAGCCATCTTCCGTTGCGTTTTCCCTGGATATATTCACCAACCTGGTTCAAGTTACCGCTCACGTCGTAGAGTTTCCAGACTCCGGTTGGCAGACCGTCTTTTACAAATCCTTCATTCTGAATGGAACCGTTGTCGTAATAGTTTTTGACGTAACCGTTCCGGCGTTGCTGTGTGGTGTCTTTTTCCCAGAAACAGTAAAGCATGCGCTCTTCGTTGTGATCCGTATGAGAACAGTCGTATTTCTCAAACTTCTCAATGATCCAGTTTTTGCTTAAGATGTTGTTGTTTTGGTCGAGGTAATATAAAATTCCTTTGGATTTGAATTTAATGCTGTCATTAACGGCAATGATCGTGTCGAAATATTCCACTTCCATCAATTTCTTCCCGTAATAATTGTAGTATTTCCAGCAGCCCGTTTTTACGCCTTTGGAAATTACCCCGATTCGCGCCACGGTATCATTCGGATAGTATTTCGTAATGGAATAATCAATTCCGGCTTTGCTTACCAGGCTTGGTCTTCCATAGTAAGGTTCATACAAACCGTAATCCGAATATCCTGCCTGGTAGATCAGCTGATCGATACTGGAGCTTTCGGTAATGTCTGCAAAATTGAACGGAATAGAATCCCGCCAGTCGAATTCATAGCGTACGCTCAATTCGTTTTCTTCCCAGATCTTTTCTTCTACCGGCTGGTTGTACTGGAATTTCACGTATTGGTACCGGAAACCAAGGGTGTCGTATGCTTCATAATCATCAATCGGCTGGCCGGTAAGGAAAAATCCTTTTTTAGCCAGTTTCCCGTTGGAATGATAAGCCACGGATTCCCCCTGGAGCGCACCGTTCTTGAAACCAAGATTGAAGATCAATACAGAATCTTTGTCCGGCTCGGTAAACCAGGTTTTTACATTCCCGTCGATGAATCCGTTTCTGTAATAAGCCTGACTGTAGAACAGTTTGTTGCGTTTGAATTCCACTCCTTCTTTAGCTCCTTCCACAAAATTGACAAAGGTCAGCGTGTCGCCTTTCCAGTTCATAGTGGTGTGCGGACCATCGAGTGAACCGTTCTTGTAATTGCATTTCGAATCCACGTAATAGACTTTCTTTGCCGGGTATTCCTCGTACTTGCTTAACGGATCTTCGTAGCTGTACAACTCTTCCGGTTGCTTTCCTTTTTTAGGTTTCGGGTTGGCAACGGAATAATCGAGGTTGTTACCGTGAAGTTCACCGCTTTTGTACCCGAGAGTTGAACGTGTTTTCCCGAATTGATCTTTGTAGGTCCAGACACCTTCCGGTTTTCCGTTCAGGTATTTTCCTTCCACGGAAGTATATTGGGATTCGTTGGAAATCCTGGAACTTTCCCGCCTGTAATCGTCTCCGTAACCCGGTTCTCCGTCGAAACTATATCCCCGGCGACCATAAAGTGCCAGGAACACACCGTAAAGGTCCGGGAAAAGAGAAGTTACGCTGTGTGAAAGGAAACTGGAACCTCCGAAATTCGAAACGTATCCTAAAAGAATGTCGTTGCGTTTTTTGGACTTCAAATAAGATTTCATCGCAGAGGTATAAAGCTTTACATCGGCTGCGTTATTAGGAAGTGAAAGCAGGATGGATTCATTTCCGGCCTTGACACTGAAACTGCTTTTCTGGTCCGTCAGTTTGAATTTCCCTGTAAAAGGTTTTCCATTAACGAACAATTGGCGGTCTTCTTCTTTGGAGTACTTATTTTCCCAGTAAAGGGCCATTTTTTCAACCGGGATCGTGTCGTGCATAGTGGATTTCCAGTATTCATCCAACAACCCGTTGCGAATGGATCTCAGTTCCATATTCTTGAACTTCCAGCTTGTTACGGCGTTTACGTTGAGGTAATCTTCAGAGAAAACCACTTCTTCTTCACCGATCGTATCTCCCATGAGGTTTCTTGAAAAGGAGTGGATAGTTCTTGTTTGCGGATAGAAATAAACTTGTTTGGCAACAGATGAATCTGCTTTGAAGAGTTCTTCGATCAATAAGATCTGATCCGGCATTTCTCCTTTTTTCAGTGCTTTTGCATTAGCATAGAGGTAGGTTGGCGCTCCGTAGTTCCGGTCGTACTTTTTCTCATGAATGGATACGAAATTAATCCGGTTTGTTTCCGGATCTCCCAAAACATTTCCTTTGCTGTCGTACCACATTTCGAAGTATTTCTTCCCGTTGTAATCGTAAAAGCGCTGCACATATTTATTGGAGTCCGCTATTAGAACAACCTCGTTGGCAATGGTTCCGTTGTCCCAGTAAATCGGAGTTTCTTCCACCAGCTGTCCGTCTTTTACCTCGAATTTGTATTGCAGCTGGCCGTTTTCGTAATAATGTTCCGCTATGCCTTCGTAGTTGTACAAGTAACCGACGGAGTCAATCAGGTTGTTGTACGTATATCTTTTCCCGTTGGCATATTCGTAATATTCATTCGGGTTGTATGCCTGATCGCTCTCAAATTCCATTTCCGGATCGAAGTAATCTCCTTCATACGTTTCATCGCCTTCGTAACTGGTGAAGTTTTCTTCGGGTAACTCCAATGGGTTGGTGTCTGCTTCCAGGATAGTAAGGAAACTGGCAAAATCAGGGAAATCCGTCTCGTAACCTTCTGTATACGGATTTGCTGCAGAATACGTGTTTTGAAGCACCAATGAGTCATTACTACGGTAACTCATAAAATCATAAGGAATAACAGAATGGCGCATGATCGGGGACTTTCCTCTCTTTTTGTCGCTTCTCAGGGTGAACCGGTCCACCAGTATTTTTTCCTTGCTTTGGGTAACGATCAGCTTGCCCTTTTTGTCGGTAGTTACATGTGTTTTGAACTGGTAAACCTCCCAGGTTCCCGAAGCTTTATCCATGGTGTAATTCCCGGAAGTCATTAATTCCTGGTTCTGGTAAATGCTGAACGGTCCGTTTTTCAATCCGTCGAAGAAATGCGTGGTATTGATAATCGTATCATACTTGATCTGCTTCAACCTGCTTTCGATGCTTTCTTTCGGATTGTACTTGTAATTTTCATCCACTTTCTGAATGTATTCGAACAGCTTCCAGCTTCCCGATTTTTCACTGTTTTGGTAGTCACCGGTCTTGACAATTTTCCCGTCAGGAGTAAGCCAGGTACTCTTTCCCTGGATTGCATTGTTCTTTACTGAAAAAAATGCTGCCGGGATGTCGTTTTTGTATCGCAACACCCGCTTGGAGATGTATGGAATATCCCTGTAAAACAGCACGTATTCTCCATCCGGGATACTCACCAGTGCAGGAGTTGGATCAATGTTGAGACTATTATCTGTGGTAACCAGGAAAGAAGGGTAAAATTCCAGGATCATCTCAAAATCCTTCATGTATTTTTTATACGATTTCGGGAAGGTCAATGCAGCCTTTTTTTCCAGGTCGGATAAAGGTTCTTCCGTCACCGAAACAATCTTTTCATTTCTTTCATCCCGTTTAATGACTTCTTTTTTATCAGCAAAACCGAGGTAATAGTCCTGCATTCCCTGAACCGGTTGCTGGTGCGGATATACGAAGTATTTTTTTCCGTCGATAGTTACCTGGTCTGCCTGTGCTCGTGCAGACAATGACAAAACGGATAAAGTGATCGCAAGGAAAAGATAAATGCTTAAAGATTTGTGGATCATGGAATTACATTGAGTTAATTGTGCGGCGAAAATACGGGATATTATTTATAGAAAGTATATTCCAGTACTTCGTGTGTCTGGTAATTGGTAACAGCTTCCAGGTGTTCTTTCTGGTGAATGATTTTTTCCGGAAGGCGTTTATCGTTGTAATAAATGAGCGACTTCACAGAAGTTACAAACGTTTCATCAATAAATGTAGAATCTACATACCCTCTGAAATGACCGTCCTGGTATTTGAAGTATCTTTTCTTGAAAAACGGATAATCTTCGTTGGTGATGAGTTCCGGGTAGTTTTTTGTACGGTAGTTATAATTGGAAACAAATGTTTCTTTCACCTTGTTCTTCACCTTATACCGTTTGATCGGTTTGTCGGGAGTTCCTAAAATGATCCAGTCATTTGGCAGCGGACCGGCAATGGAATCTACGGAAAGCGGACCGAAATACTTTTTATCCAATACGTAATGGACCAGGTCAAGGTTGTTCGATGCTTCATAAGATGCATACCCTTTGGTGAACTTGCTGGGATTGTAGGTAAAAGTGTTGTTCTCCACACCGTAAAGGTTGTCTTTCTGAACAGCTTCGCAATAGCCCATCGAACCTGGAGTGCTAATTCGGAAAGATTGGTTTGAGATCACAATTCCCTCGGAAAAATCCGTGATTTGAAGCTGAACAAGCCTTCCCGATTGATTGAAGGTGTAGATCATGGTCCTTTTCGGGAAAGTTTCATCTTCGGAGTTCTGATCGTAGGCACTTGTATCTGAAATAACTCCCCTGAACGAGGTGATAGTTAGTTGCTGGATTTTTTGTGCGGCAACAATACTGTCATTAAACCAAAAGGGAAAATTGATCAGAGTAGAAATTTCCTCCTGGAAATAAAGCGGATGGATGAGATCCTGGCTAATGGGTATTTCCGGCACACGGACACTCTTTTTTTCAGAGCAGTCAGAGAGCAAAAATCCAAGGAATATTACTAGGTAAATGGCGTATTGTTTCATCCATTTAAAAGTAATCTTTTTTTCAATGAAACAGAGTCCTGGGGAAAGAAGTTTTTTGTTTAACCGCAAAGAGTGAACTACCGCAAAGAATGAATCAAACTTTGGGCTCTCCGCGCTCTTTGCGGTTAATATTTACCTGATTTTCGAGAGAACTTAGATCGAAGTGTAGCCTCCGTCTGCAATAAAGTAACTTCCCGTAGTGAACGAGGATTTGTCTGAGCTTAAGAAAGCAACCAGGTCTGCAACTTCCTGGGGTGTTCCCAAACGGTTCATAGTTGCCTTTGAAGCGATGTATGCCATCGCTGCTTCATCCAGGTGAGCCGTAAGCAAAGGAGTTTCAATGTAACCCGGGCCAACCGCATTACAACGGATGTTTTTCTGACCGTATTCAGCTGCAATGTTTTTGGTCAATCCCACTACACCGTGTTTGGATGCCGTATAAGCCGGACTGTTCGGAGCTGCAACCGTACCGTGAATCGATGCAATGTTCACAATGTTTCCACCGCCATTCTTTTCCATTTGTTCCAACTGGTAGCGGCAGGCATAAAACACTCCGCTCAGGTTGAGTGCAATCACCTGGTCCCATCCTTCGATCGGGTATTCACCGGTTGGAAGTGCCGGACCTCCGATCCCTGCGTTGTTGCACGCAATGTCTAATCTTCCGTATTTGGCAACGGTTTCTTCTACAAAACGCTTATTGTCTTCTGCCTTGCTTGAATCTCCCTTGACGAAAAATGCTTCTCCGCCTGCGTCCGTTATTGCTTTAACGGTTTCGTCACCATGAAATTCGTTGATATCCGCGATAACAACTTTTGCTCCTTCTTTTGCGTAGGTTTCAGCTACTGCACGACCAATGCCCGATCCGCCACCGGATACAAAAGCAACTTTTCCTTTTAATAAAGCCATGATTAAACGGTTTAAAATTTATTCCTATAAAGCTACCCAATGTTGCGTGCGAAAGCAATAAAAAGGGGAGAGGTTTATGGAAGTTTAACATTTGGTTACCCGGGTTACTATTTAGGGTGTTTGTTCCCGGAGGAATTGTTAATACAACACAAAAGCACTCACCATTAGGCATAAGAGACTCTTTTTCCGTAACTTTGCCAAATGGAATTTGAAAGACCAATAACAGACTGGTTGCCGTTGACTAAAAAAGAAGTTGAGAAGAGGGGGTGGGATGAACTGGATGTCATCCTGATTTCCGGTGATGCCTACGTGGATCATCCTGCTTTCGGTACTGCTGTAATTGGCCGGATCATTGAAAGCGAGGGTTTTAAGGTCGGGATCATTGCCCAGCCGAACTGGCGGGACGATTTGAGGGATTTCAAGAAATTGGGGAAGCCCAAATACTTTTTCGGAGTAACGGCAGGCTGTATGGATTCGATGGTGAACCATTACACCGCAGGAAAACGGTTGCGCTCTACGGATGCGTACACGCCGGGCGGAGTTTCCGGGTTCAGACCGGATTACGCAACCACTGTTTATACGAATATCTTAAAAGAAATCTACCCGGATGTACCGGTTCTGATCGGTGGAATTGAAGCTTCCCTCAGAAGAGTTACCCATTACGATTATTGGAAAGACACGCTGATGCCTTCCATCCTGATCGATTCACAGGCAGATTTGCTGGTCTACGGAATGGGTGAGCAGCCCCTGCGGGATGTACTTCGCCTGTTGAAAAAAGGTGTTCCGTTCAGTTCACTGACAACGGTTAACCAGGTGGCTTTTGTACAGGATTCTGCAAAAGAGCTTCCGAAAAATAAGCAATGGGAAACGGTAGAGCTTTCCAGCCATGAAACATGTCAGACAGATAAAATGGCTTACGCTGCGAACTTCAAGATCGTGGAGGTAGAGTCCAATAAACTGAAAGCAAACCGGATCATTCAGAAAGTCGGTGCAAGCACGCTGGTAATTAATCCGCCATACCGCACCATGACCGAAGGCGAAATGGATCAGTCTTTCGATATGCCATATACGCGTTTGCCGCACCCGAAGTATAAGAAAAGAGGAACCATTCCGGCTTACGAGATGATCAAATTCTCGATCAACATGCACCGCGGATGTTTTGGTGGCTGTAGTTTTTGTACGATTTCAGCGCACCAGGGCAAGTTTATCTCTTCGCGCTCGGAAAAAAGCATTTTGAACGAAATCGATGAGGTGGTAAAACACCCTGAATTCAAAGGATATTTATCGGATATCGGCGGACCTTCTGCGAATATGTACCGCATGAAAGGAAAGATCGAATCCATTTGTGAACGCTGTTCGAGCCCGAGTTGTATCCACCCGGTAATTTGCAACAACCTGGATACTTCGCACAAGGCAATGACGGATCTGTACCGTAAGATCGATGCACATCCGAAGATCAAGAAAGCATTTGTGGGCTCCGGAGTCCGCTACGATTTGCTGGTCGATGACTTCAATAAGAATAACGAGGACGGAAACCACGACGAATACATTGAGCAGCTAATCACCCGTCACGTAAGCGGCCGGTTGAAAGTTGCGCCGGAACATACTTCCGATGCCACATTGCGTGTTATGCGAAAGCCTTCGTTTAAGTATTTCCATAAGTTCAAGGAAAAGTACGACCGGATCTCAGAAAAGAACAATCTGAATCAGCCCCTGATTCCGTATTTCATCTCATCCCACCCGGGTTGTGAAGAAGCGGATATGGCAAATTTGGCGGCAGAAACAAAAGATATGGGCTTCCAGCTGGAGCAGGTGCAGGATTTCACCCCGACACCGATGACGGTTTCCGAAGTGATCTATTACACCGGAGTTCATCCGTATACGCTAAAACCGATCTATACCGCAAAAGGTGCAGATGAGAAGAAGAACCAGAACCGGTTTTTCTTTTGGTACAAACGTGAAAACAGGGATTGGATCAAAGCCCGTTTGACTAAGGCCAAAAGACCGGAGTTAATCTCCCAGTTACTAGGAGATCAACACGGTCAAACTATGAATAGTGGTAAAAAGAATAGTGGCAACACTCCGAACCAAAACAACAATGTTCCCAATTGGCTTAGTGAACGGAGGAAAAAAAAGTAAGCAGCAGGCCGCAAAAACTCAGTGAAAGTGGAAGTGGTAATTTCTTAACGACCTGCTGCTAAATGTTATCTATATCTATCTTCTTTAAACCATATCACGTGATGACCAAACTTGAAGCAGTGACTTATTCATGTGTAAGTAGCTTTCGATAGCGGTGATGGACGAACCAACCTTCGATATACAGTAAAGCAACTCCTCTTCAGAACACTTCAATTCACTACTCCAATGCGCGATATTCGTTTTGCTGTGAATATCTACTCTTGGTTTATTTATCAGATCATGTAACATGTCAAATAATGAATTAATTTCTTTTCGTGAAGCAAATGTATACCACAGGTTTGGTTGAAACAACCGTATTTTTACTGAAAATGCATTGCGGAAAACCACATTTTTTTGATTTTCTGGGTTTCTTAAAACCATTAAAATCAAGGGTATGATTCTTTCTGATTTTTTTTGTGTTTGGAAGTTCAATTTATTCCATATAATATTGATCTCATAACTTAAACTATAATTATTATGGCATTTAAAGGAAATGAAGGGGAACAAATCACTTTGGAAGAAGGTGCTGCTTTTACTAAAAGATATCGGGATAAAAATCCTGGAGCGGTCAATGGTTCGTTTATTGGGGGAGATCATGTTCAAGCACTTTTAGCTCAACCTGATTGTCAAGGTTTACGTGTGTATCTTGGTGGAAATGAGCAAGGTGGATTAGAATTTGTTTTTGTGGGAGTTGACTCCAATGAAAACGATATATTGGATTTGATCATTGAGAGAACTATTAAATGTCCTCCTACATGTGGAGGTACCAATCCACTGAACAGCACGGTGAAAGGATAAGTAATGGAAGTTTGGAGGTATTTTGTTCTTTCATCATACATTTTACCTTTAGGAATGGGGTTGGCGCTTTTGATTCGAAAGCGCCTTCCTTTTGATGGGCTCTTGTTATGGTTCTATTTGCTACTAACTGTTTTTGTAGATATAGGAGGTGCCATTCTGGCTTATAAAGGAATTAATAACCTATGGCTTTACCGTATTTATCTGTACGCCGAATTAGTTTTTCCTGGGCTTTTCTTTTTTAATCAGTTTTCAGAAAAGAGAAGTAAAATTTTGCTGCTCATTGTATCTATGACCGCAATTGTTATAACTACTCTTACAAACTTTTTTGATGATTGGAAAAACTATGCATCAATACAAACCGGTATTACATTTGGTTGTATTGCATATGTCATTGTTAGTTATTTTGTCGAAATGTTTCGTCAGGAAAAGGTATTTAACCCATTCAGGGATCTGTATTTTGTGGTTGGTGCAGTACTGCTTCTGGGATATTCATCCACCTTGTTATACAACGTGCTTTATGATTATGTAATAATGGGGTATTTCGGATTGGAAGTTGGTTCTGTCCTGGATGGAGTAAATATGGGGTTGGTTGTTTTTTATAATGTATTATATTCATACGCATTATGGATCAGCAGGTACAATCGAATTTAGGCCTTTTATTAATAATCGGTACTTTGGCAATGTTCATCATGGCATTGAGCATCATTGTTTTTGCTGTTTTGTACCAGCAGAAAATGCGGCGCAAGAAACAGGAGATGATCCAATTGGAGCTGAACTACAAGAACGAAATGGTCCAGGCTACGCTGGATGCAAAAGAAATTGAACAACGTAGGATCGCCATCGAATTGCACGATGATATCGGGTCTTCCTTAACCGCACTGAAACTTTCGTTTGCCTCCCTGCCTATTAAAGAAGAAGAACGGAAACTATTGAATGAAGGTGTCCAAATCACGATCAGCAAAGTGAGAAGTCTTTCCAACCGCTTACTTCCGTCTATCCTGGAAGAACTGGGACTGATCCCGGCAGTGAAAAACCTGGTAAATACCCTGGCCCAGCAAATTCGCGAAGTTAATTTCTCTGTTATTGCGGTAAATGATCCACCGCATGAATCCCAAACAAGAGAGGTAAATCTGGCAGTTTATCGTATCTTGCAGGAATTGATAAACAACGTACTGAAGTATGCTGAGGCAACTAGCATCCAGGTTACGCTTGAGCAAAATGAAGAAGAGCTCCGGATTACCCTGGTTGATGACGGAACCGGTTTTATACCGACGAAAGAACATAAACTGAAATCCCAGAGCCTGGGACTGAAAAATATTGAAAGCAGGGGACAGCAAATTCAAGCTCAGATCGAATACAAACTGCTGAATCCCGGAACTAAAGTCGTTCTCTTATGGAAACCAAAAGCAGAATAATAAAAATTGCCATTGCGGAAGATCAATCCATTTTTAGAAACGGGTTGATGAAACTGCTCAACGATATCGAAGGGTTTGAAGTAGTCTTTGCGGTTGAGAACGGTCAATTGCTCATTGACAGCTTGGAAACAACCGAAGTTGACCTGGCACTGATCGATTTCAGGATGCCGGTGAAAAACGGGATCGAAGCTACCAAAGAGATCCGGGTGCGCTTTCCGGATGTGAAGGTGTTGCTGCTTTCCATGTACGATGACGTGGAATTCGTTGAAATGGCCATAGAGAACGGAGCAAACGGTTACTTGTCCAAAGACGATGATGCCGGGGAAATTCAGTTGGCTATCAAATCGGCGGTAGAAACCGGGTATTATTTGAACGACCGGACCTCCAAGATGTTTATTGCGAAAATGGTACACTCCGGGAAAATTCAGCCCTCTTTTGATGCACAGGCCACCGCGCTTTTCAGCGAGAACGAATTAGTAATCCTGGAATTGATCTGCAATGAAATGACCACACAGGAAATAGCGGATAAATTATTCAAAAGCCGCCGAACCATTGAAAGTGCACGTACCCTGATGATGAACAAAATCGGTGCAAGAAATGTGGTTGGATTGGTGATGTATGCTATCCAGAATGGGATTGTGAAATCGAGATAATTATCAAAAGGGAGATTCAGTCTTGATTATGAATCATTCGTTTAATTAGAAATCCGTGTTACGATCCCGTAATACAACTCTTTTCCGCTGGTTGTTTTAAACCACAATTCCGAACTTTCCATCCGGTTGGAAGGAATATTCAGTTCCTGGCCTACTTTTTTGATGAAGTTCAAATCTACTTTAGGAGAATAGGTGTTCATGATCAATATTCCCGATTTATTCAGTAGTTGAAGTGCTTCGCCGACTAATGTTCCCAACAACTCCTCCAATTTCCATTTTTCCCCTTTTGCGCCGAGTCCCCAGGCAGGCGGATCCAATTGAACCACATCGTAGGTGTTTCCTCTTTTGACTTCCCGCCGGATAAATTTCAATGCATCTTCGTGTACCCATTTGATTCCGTCCAGGTTCGATTCCACCTGGTTTTGATAGCCCCAATCCAGCATGGGTTTCACACTGTCGCAGTGAATGACTTCCGCACCCGTTCTTCTTCCGAAAACAGAAGCAGCACCGGTATATGCAAACCCATTTAAGAAACGTTTGGAAGCATCTAATTTCTCAGAAAGAAAAGTCCAGTTGATTTGCTGTTCCGGGAAAAGTCCCACATGTTTGTTGTTGGTAATCCGCAAATGAAAGTTCAATCCGGAAGTGGAAAAGAGCCATTCTTCCGGGGCTTTCGGGTTCAATTTTTTCCAGGTTCCCTGGAGTGAGCCTTCGGATTTTGGGATAAATTCCCAGTCTGCGAGATCATTCCATTCTTTCCTGGAAAGGACAGTGCCAAAATAAGCCTGGTGTTCCGGCCGGATCGTTGTTACCGTTCCCCAGCGCTCCAATTTCCTGCCACCTCCGGCATCAATCAGTTCATAGTTCTCGGGAAAATCAGCAAAGGTTTTCATTCGCCGGATTAACGCATTTTAGGCATTTTCTTGCGTCCACCCATCATCTGCGCCATACGCATTTGATTTTTGGAAGGAGCATTCTGCAATTGGCCCTGCATCATTTTGATCTGGTCTTTCAACATACCGCTGTCATCCATTTTCTTAGCTTCTGCCAAAAGTGTTACAGCTTCCTGTCTTCTTCCGCTTTGAACACATAATCCTGCCAAATGCATGCGTGCCATCGCTTTGTCATGACCTCTTTTCAAGCCTAATTGAATGGCTTCGCGCAGCATTCCTTCCACTTTTGTTGGAGGAAGTGATTGTGCATTCAACAAAGCCTGCATATAGATCACGTAAGCTTTCTGGCGTTTTGAAAGAATGTATTGCGGAGCTGTGATACGGTTAATGGCACGTTGTGCTTTTTCTTGGTTCCCGGTACGCATGTGGTTGATCATGAACGCCACATTTTCGTTGTAAATGAACGAAAGAATCACCAGTGCAAGCGGGAAGATCAGTGTAATTCCCCAACCCCAGTAACCGGTGTAAAAAGAGTAAAAAGTCAAAAATAATAGTCCTGCAGCAACCAGGCTGCGAATTGCAAATCCGATCATAATTTATTTAGTCAATTGTTGCGATACACTTTAATTCAATGGCGATAGGAGTTGGAAGCGAATTGATCTCTACCGTTGTTCTGCAAGGAAGGTTGTCCTTGAAGTATTCCGCATAAACACGATTGTAGACATGAAAATCACGCTTCATGTTCACTAAGAATACAGTCACGTCCACCAATTGGTCCCAGCTTGACCCCGATTCTTCCAGGATGATACGCACATTGTCGAATACACTTCTGCACTGTGCTTCAAAATCAAACTCGATGAAATTCCCGTTCTTATCCAACTTCAATCCCGGAACGGCTGAGTCGATATCATCTGAACCCGCTACTCTCGGACCAACTCCCGATAGAAATAGCAAATTGCCGACTTTGCGCGCATGAGGATACAAACCAACCGGTTTCGGAGCTTTGTTTGTGGAGATACGTGAAATTTCTGCCATGAATTTTTTTAGCAAAGATAGTGCTTTCTCCCGGATTGCATAATGGAATTATTTTCAGAGCCTGAAAGCAGCAGTTTGAATACATCGAACAGAATTATATGTACATTTGCCAGGACTATGAATAAGCGAATGAAAACCGTTGGTGTCATTGGAGGAGGTAGCTGGGCTACAGCTTTGGTAAAGATATTGTGCAATAATTTTGCTCAGGTAAACTGGTTTGTTCGAAGAGAAGATCAGGTAGCGCACATCATGCGTTACAAGCACAATCCCAGCTATTTACAGTCGGTTGAGTTTGATCTGAACCAAATTTATGTTTCACATAAGCTGGAAGAGATCATCAGTCGCTGCGATGTGCTGATTGTTGCAACTCCTTCGGCATTTTTGGTTGATTTATTTAAAGACACTACGCCTGAATTATTCAAAGGAAAAGTGGTCTTTTCTGCAGTAAAAGGAATTGTTCCGGAATACAATGCCATCCCGGCGCGTTTTTTCCATAAAACCTTCGGAACTCCCTATAAAGATATCGGGATCATCTGCGGACCATGTCATGCGGAAGAAGTTGCGTTGGAGCGTTTATCATACCTCACCATTGCTTGTCAGCACGAAGGGATTGCAGAAGAGATGGCGCGCATGCTTACCTGCCGTTATATCAAAACAACCACTTCGGACGATTTGTTCGGAACCGAACTTTCTGCTGTTTTGAAGAACGTATACGCCCTTGCTTCCGGAATTTGCGCCGGGTTGGGTTACGGAGATAACTTTCAATCGGTACTGATAGCGAATGCCATCCAGGAAATCGAGAACTTCATCGATGAAGTAAGCCCGATTCACCGCGATGTGAAATCTTCCGCTTACCTGGGGGATTTGCTGGTAACGGCATATTCTAAGTTTTCGAGAAACAGAACCTTCGGATTCATGATCGGGAAAGGATATTCCGTGAAAACAGCACAGTTGGAAATGGATATGATCGCCGAAGGATATTACGCAACGAAATGCGTCAAAGAGATCAACAAGAAATTCCAGGTCGAAATGCCCATTTTGGAAGCCGTTTACAACATCTTGTACGAAAAGATCTCACCGGTGATCGAAATGAAGATCCTGACGGATAAACTCACTTAGTAATTACGAATGCCGAATTCCGAATGGAGACTTTCGGTTTCCCCTTTGGAGGGGGATAAGGGGGAGGATAAAACCTTATTCGATGATACTTGTCCCAATTTCCCATATTAAATTTGGTTACTGGAGCTTATCGGAGTATCACTGGTCAATTCTCAATTTCCATTCGTCCTGTCTTTTGTCTCTTTCTCCCAGTTTCTTATCTTCAAAAAATCACTTCTCCCGAAACTGTTTCGGTGTTTCTCCGGCATGCTTTTTAAAGAACAGGTGAAAGTAAGGATAGTTCTCAAAACCCAGTTCATCAGCAATTTCCTGGATACTTTTCGAGTCGCTGACCAGTTTTCGTTTGGCTTCCAGGATCAGGCGTTCGGCAATGAGCTGCGTGGTGCTTTTCCCGGAACAGGATAAACAGATCCGGTGCAGGTGCTTGGTTGTCATAGCCAATTCGGAAGCATAGAATGATGCATGTTTCTCCTGCGTGTACTTTTCATCCACCAACTTCATGAAACGGTGAAAATGATCCAGGTAACGGGTGTTCTTCGGAGTGGAAGCAAGCGATTGTTCGGAATAGGTACGGGCAAGATCGGCGTAGACCAGTTGGCTTAAACTGGCAATTTTCAGGAATGAATGTCGCGTGTTTTGCTGGTATTCCTGCATCATTTCGTGAAACCGCTGTTGCAGGATTTGTGCCGCTTTTCCCGTAACGGTCAGTTTTGGATTTGAATCCCGCGATTGGAAAAAAGGCCATTGGTACAATTCAAAATGCGTGATATACAACTTGTAAAAATCTTCCGAGTGAAAGAAAATCCAGCCTTCGGGTTCTTCCTCGAACTCCCAGTGATGGATTTGTTCCGGTTGCAGAAAAAATACGCTGTTGGGATGGATCGGGTAGGAATTGAAATCAATGTCGTGACGGCCTAAGCCCTTTTCAAAAAAGACGGTGAGGTAAAAATCATGCTTGTGCGGATGCGTAATGTCCGAATGGTATTTGCGAAGATGTTCCGAAAATCGGTTCACATAAAAAGCTTGAAACAAGCCGTTTTCATCAAATTTTTCTATCGGAAGCCTTGGGTGATCCATAATCAAAGATACAAAAATGTCTGAATAGTATAATTATTGGGGTTAAAGGAGAATAGCCAAAACTAAGTTTGTAAACTAACTTTGTAAAAAAAAGAGATGTCAAAGTTTAAGCCGATTCTTGATGGAGCCTGTCCGATCTGCGGAAAAGGTAAGATATTCGAAACAAAAGGTTCTTTATTTCACATGAAAGCACCTAAAATGCATGAACGCTGTTCGGAATGTAATTACCGCTTCGATAAGGAGCCGGGATATTTCTTCGGTGCAATGTATATCAGTTACGGACTGGCAGTTGCCGAATTGCTTCCGGTGTTCTTAGTACTTAGCTGGTTTATCCCGCTGGGTTGGATCTTCGCCGTGATGCTGGTGGTTTTGATGCTTACTATGTTCTTCAATTTCAGGGTTTCACGTGTGTTGTGGATCCACATTTTCCACGAATAGAAAATTCGGAAAAAGAAGAAATTCCCAAAATGTTCAGGATAAGTTGCTAAATCCCGGGTACTAAATCCTTTTATGAAAAACTTGAATTTCAAGCGTGTAAAGAATGGATTACATTTAATCCTCACTATTGATTTTCAGGAATATGAAGAGATTACTACTATTTGCAACTTGTTTGACGGGGCTGAATTCCTTTGCTCAAACAAACGATTTTCGAATCTACTGCCAGCAGGCATACGCCGCATACCCGAATGTTCCACGGGGAATTATTGAAGCGGTTTCATATACGCAAACCCGGATGACTTACCTGTCGGATTCCGAAATGGAATCGTGTTCCGGCCTGCCGCAATCATCTGGTTATCTTGGGATGATCGGAAGGGGAAAAGGCTACTTCAGGGAGAATATGAAACTGGTTTCCCTGGTTTCCGGGATTTCTGTCTCAAGGATCAGGGAAAACCCCGACCTGGAGATCCTGGCTTTCGCAAAAACCGTCAGTACTTATATGGAGGAATTGCGCGGAACATCCCTGCAAAATTCATTAAAGGAAATTTTCGGAAGACTCTCTTACCTGTCTGATTCAGGAAAAGTCAACCTCTTTGCAAGAGATGCGGAGTTGTATGAGCTTTTTAAGTTCCTGAATTCGGATGAAAATTCGGCAGAATATGCTTTTCCCAATTATAACTTTAACATGAGGGATATTTTTGGCGCTGCCAATTTATCGGTACTGAGTTCCCAAAAGATCGTTTTTTCGGAGCAGGGCATCCAATCAAATTCCGGGGTAATCTACCAGGAATCAACTTCCGGCCCAAAGTCCACGGAATATGGCCCGGCCATATGGAATGCTGCACCCTCGTGCAACTACAGTTCCAGAAGTGGAGTAGCTGTTTCTGCAGTAACGATTCACACCGTTCAGGGAACCTATGCAGGAGCAATCTCCTGGGCACAGAATTGTGCGTCGAGTGTTTCCTATCATTACGTCATCCGCTCTTCCGATGGCCAGGTAACACAAATGGTTTCCGAAGCGAATAAAGCGTGGCATGTAGGTTCTGAGAATCCGTACACGATCGGTTACGAACACGAAGGATACGTGACGCAGCCGCAGTGGTATACGAATGCGATGTATACTGCTTCTGCCGGGATCACAAGAGATGTTTGTCAAAGTGGTTACGGGATTAATCCTCTGAGAACATTTTCTGGAGCCGCAACAAGCGGGATCAATGTAATCGGTGGCTGCACGAAAATTAAAGGACATCAGCATTATCCGAACCAAACGCATACCGATCCGGGAATTTACTGGAATTGGGCGCTTTATTACAACCTGGTAAACAATAACCCGACACAGAATACCTTGAATGCAACAAGCGGAACATTTACGGATACAGGAGGGAGTACCGGAAATTATGCCAATGATCAGCGTTATTTTACACTCATTCAGCCGGCAAATGCCAGTTCCATCACCCTCAATTTCTCCAGTTTTTCACTGGAAGCGAATTGGGATTACCTGTATATCTACGATGGAGCAACCAATAGCGCACCTCTGATCGGAACCTATACCGGAACTTCTTCTCCGGGAAGTATTACCTCTTCCAGTGGATCTTTACTCATCGAATTCAGAAGTGATTGTGCTACAGTTGCAGCAGGATGGGTTGCAAATTGGACCAGTGTGATCTCGAATCCCGCTTTGGGAGATGTTATTCCACCAATGACAGCAGTGAATCTTCCGGGAAGCTGGGCGACACAGAATTTTACAGCAACTTATACCGATACAGATAATGCGGGCGGTAGCGGAATTGATAAATCATTCTACCAGGTGTCGGATTACAACGGAAGCGATTGGCGTTCCAATCCTGCAAGAGGGTTTTTCAATGACAATTTCGACCAGGCTGCCATTCATTCCAACTGGACATCACAATCCGGAACATGGATTTTGAATTCCGGGAATTTGGTTCACAACGATGTAACGAACGGGAATTCCAATATCTGGGCAAGTGTTACAAGCAATCTCAGTGACCGCTACCTGTATCATTGGTCCGGAGCAATGTCCGGAACGGGAACCAACCGCAGAGCAGGGTTGCATTATTTCTGTAGTGACCCGACTTTATCCAACAGGGGAAATTCCTATTTCGTATTCTTTCGACTGGACAGTGATAAGATCCAGATTTACGAAGTAACCAATGATGTTTACAGCTTGGTTGACGAAGCAAATTATGATTTCAATGTGGATCAGTGGTACGATTACAAAGTGGCGTATGACCGGATCACCGGAAAGCACCAGGTTTATATCAACAATGTGCTGGCACGTACCTGGACGGACCCGACACCGCTAACAACAGGGAATTACATTTCCTTCCGAACAGGAAACTGTGTTTACAGGGTAAATGATTTGCGGGTTTACCGTTCGAGAGGTTCAAGCACTGCAATTAATGTGGGTGTAAGTGGAGATATGCGCTATGAAAGCCCGAATTCTACTACTGCTGCCGGGCGGGTGAGATCCATCGTGCAGGATGTTGCGGGAAATTTGTCCACGATTTCGTCACAGGATGTAAAGGTTGACTGGACTAACCCGTCTTCCATTCAGACAGTCAATGATGGCCTGGCTGCCGATGTTACCATGATAACAGACCGTTCAATGCTGGAAGCGAACTGGACAGTGTCTGATGATCCGAATTCCGATGTGTCTGGTTATTGGGTTGCAGTAGGAACTGCTCCGGGAGAAATAGATGTGGTTCCGTGGACGGAAAATTACTGGAATACTTCTGTGAGCATTGGTAATTTGGACCTGAAAGCGGGAACAACTTACTATGTATCGGTTAAGGCAGAGAATGGGGTAGGTAATTTTTCCGATGTGATGTCTTCCAACGGACAGATACTTGCTCCTCGGATTTTGCCAGGAGAGGTATTGAAACCGGAATTCAGCATAGGAGAAGTTGCCGGATTGGGTGATCTGCAAACGATGAAATGGAGTATTTATCCGAACCCTGCGAAAGATATCGTAACCATAACGATTGACGACAATTACAGCGGTGGGCTGATCCGTTTATGTGATTTCATGGGAAGAACGGTAATGACTAAAAAAGGAGTGTCTGGTTCTATCTCATTGGATATAGGTGATTTGGCAAACGGGATTTATCATTTGAGTTACGAATGGATGAACCAGCGGATAGAGGAAAAAGTGATAAAACACTAACTTTTGAGAAAAGGGAAGTTGATTTTCCCTCAAAAGTGACGGATAAAAAACCGAAAGCTGCTTTAGAGAAAAACGAGGAACGGAAAACCAAATTTACTTCTCAAATTTGGTTCACCTAAGTAGGTAAAGATATTTGAGACCTACTTCCTAAATCTCATAGTTAGCTGCCATCTTCACGTAAAAGTAAAGGTGGCTTTTTTTATCGAAGTATTATTAAAGAAAAAACCCTGACTTCAGATGAATGTCAGGGTTTGTTTTTTTAGATATCAAGAATCTTATTCTTCATCTTCGTCATCAGCTTCTGCAGCTTTAGAAGCTCCACGAGCCATTTTAACTGCAACTACTACTGCGTTCTTAGCTTCAGAAATAGCTAAACCATCGTTTTCTAAATCTTTCACACGGATAGATTGCCCGATACGCAATTTAGTAATATCGATTACGATAGCCTCTGGCAAATCTGCCGGAAGACCAACTACACGTAAACGACGGAAAACCTGCATCAAACGACCCCCTGCTAATACACCGCGGGAAGCACCTGTCAAACGAACTGGCAATGCCACTTTAACCGACTTCTTAGGATCTAACTCCAAAAAGTCAATGTGCATTACTTTATCCGTGATAGGATTTTGTTGGATCTCCTGGATGATCGCGTTGGTTTTTTTACCGTCGATATCCAATTCAATGTTGAAAACGTCAGGGTTAAAAACCAATTTTTCAACTTTAATGTCTGCAAGAGAAAAATGTGTTTGAGTTCCCTGTCCGTAAAGAACACATGGAACCTGCCCTGAGTCTCTCAAAGCTTTAGCATCTTTCTTCCCTACGTTCGCGCGTGGCGAACCGCTCAATTGTGCTACTTTCATGTTTGTTTTTATTTAATTTATTCCACTTTCGTGGATTGTTTATCGCCCGCCGAAGCGGACTCTTTTTTTACGAGATTATAAAATGCGTACTGATCGATTCGTTTTTAACCAGGCGATCAATTACGTCTGCAAACAGATCAGCTACGGTAATAACGCGAATCTTGTCACTTTTCTCTTTTAATGGAATTGTATCTGTTACGATCAGTTCCGTTAATTTCGAATTGTTGATCCGTTCCAATGCCGGCCCGGACAATACTGCATGTGTACAGAAAGCACGAACGCTTTTTGCGCCTTTTTCGATGAACAGTTCAGCTGCTTTTGTCAAAGTTCCGGCTGTATCGCACATGTCATCAACCAAAATCACATCTTTTCCTGCAACGTCCCCGATAACAGTCATTTCTGCAACTTCATTTGCTTTTTTACGGTGTTTGTGACAAATTGCCAAACCGGTATCCAATTTCTTGGCATAGGCATTGGCACGTTTTGCACCACCAGCATCCGGAGCAGCCATTACCAGGTTTCCGTTATCCAAAGCTTTCATTTCATTGAAGAACAAAGTCGATGCAAATAAATGGTCAACCGGAACTTCAAAGAATCCCTGGATCTGGTCTGCGTGCAAGTCCATGGTCATGACGCGGTCAACACCTGCTGCCATCAACATGTTTGCAATCAGTTTCGCACCGATAGCCACTCTTGGCTTGTCTTTACGATCCTGGCGTGCAAATCCGAAATAAGGGATCACAGCAATGATTTTGCGTGCAGAAGCACGTTTTGCCGCGTCCACCATTAATAACAACTCGAATAAATTCTCTGTCGGAGGCATGGTAGACTGAACGATAAACACATCCTGCCCGCGTACTGTTTCTTCAAATGAAGGCTGAAATTCGCCATCACTGAATTCAGTAACTTTTACATCACCCAAATCAGCACCAAACTTGGTAGCTATTTGTTCCGCAAGTACTTTTGAGGATCTTCCTGCAAAAATTTTGACGCCGTAAGACATGATTTTTACCGTTTTAAGAGCGCAAAGATAGGAATAATATCCGAAATGCACGATTTTTTTTAGAACCGTTTAAAAACGATTTAGTCTTTTTTCTTCTGTTGTTTTGATAACCAGCGCGGAAGAATCACTGACCCGATGATCAGATAGGGGAAATAGGAGATCAAACGCCACAATACGGCCATGGTCCCCAATAGAATAATACTCGGACTGTACTCGGAGAGTAATTCCCCGAATGCCCATTCGGCAACGCCGCTTCCACCGGGTGTAGGAGAGATTCGCAGGAACATCCACAACACGAATTGTTTGGTGAAGATCTGGATCTGCTGCAAAAAGCCCAAAGTCAGGAATGCCTGCATAATGAAGTTGATGACCAGGAACCGCGACGACCACGAAAAAACAGTCGCGCCGAATGCTTTCAGCCAAAAGGAGAACGGTTCTTTCCGCATTTCAAGTGCCGTTTCACTCACGTCATTCCCGGTTTTTTCTGCACCTGCCCGGAATCGTTTCAAAAACGGAATGCGCGTAAAAAAGGTGAGGATCTTGAAAACCAGTCGGTGATAAAGTACAATACTTGAGAAAAGCACAAGACAAAGTAGTGCAAAGACGGAAAACCCGGTCCAGAATACGGTCATCATCGATCCACCGGTTCCCGGAAACAATTTTCCCGAAGGAATGAACAGGAACAAAAGCGGAATGATGATCACGTAAAATAAGTTGTCCAGGAACGCGGTCAGAATCACGATTGCAGTGGCTCTCCCCAATGCTATTTTTTCCCGGTTCAGGATAAACATCGCAACAGTGGCGCCGCTCATGACACCAGGTGCAAGTGCAGAAGCAAATTCCCACAGCATGATGACGTGAAAGGATTGGGTCCAGGTTAATTGCTTTTTGGTTAGGATCCGGATGCGGAGCATATATCCCAAATCCCGGCCCACCATTCCCAGAAGGGCGAGGAAAATCCAAAAGAAAGTAGAGCCGCTCCAGGAAATCTCCGAAAGGACCTGCCAGGCACTTTTCTGCTCGAAATCTCCGTTTGGAACCGCAATGAATTCTTTGGCATTCGTATAATCGATCCGCTTATTGTGATTGGTATCTTTCCAGATATAATCGCCTTTTCCTTTTTCTACTTCGTGAAATTCGGATCGTGTAAAACTGTAAATCAGTATGCCTATTGAGATTGAAAGACCAATCAGCAACGCGAGATAGATTCGCCATTTACTAAAGGTTTTTTCAAATGCGTCACTCATGCGGCTCTAATTCAAGGGTTTCTTCAATGTCCCAATTGGGTCTGAGTTTGGATTTCAAATTGAACCGGACCACCTCTTCGGGTTGTGAGCGGTCTTCCCATACCCCGGCATCCCAGCGCCCGTTTTCATTGAGGTCACGGATACAGCGAATTTGGTACACGGCAGGGATCAGGTTGTTCCACTCTACAACGGAATCTGACTCTGTTTTTATAAATGTACGAACAGGATTTGAACCATCCATTAACTGCATGATCCAGCGGCCTTTCAGGCTTTCGATATTCAGCTTTAAATTGGAAAGATCAGAAGTGCGGTACATTTTCAGCTCCACTTTGATCGAATCGTTCTGGTTGCTTTGTCCTTTCAGTGCTCCCATTTTGAAATTAACAACCAGGTCGAATGAAATGGCTGTTTTCGGAATGATCCGTACCTGGTTTTCCGAGAAGGAAAAATCGTAATTTACCGGGAGCTTGGTTTTGTCTTCAACAACAATTAGTGTCGTATCGATGCTTTCAATGAACTCGTTCGTTTCAAAAAGCAGTGTGTCGCCGAGTGTCCAGCCTGCTTTGTAAGCTTTGCTGGAAATGAAAAAGTTCCGGTTCCGGTCTTTTTGGGAAATGATTTTGGTGATGGTATCTTTTCCATCGATGAACTTATAAACGTCGTTTGGAATAGTTGGCAGGCGTACCAATGCCGAATCGGGAGTATATTGTTTTATGATCTGAGCGGGTTGTGAACTGATCGTCAGGTTGGATTCACTGATTTCCTTTCCAAAGGCATAGAAGGTTCCCGGGTTCAGGATCTTAACCTGTAGTTGCTTGAGCGGATTTTTAGGCTTTGATGAAAGAATGTGAACGAAAACACTGTCGCCGCTTGCAACCAAGTCCGTGGAATAAGCAATATCCTCTCCCACAGAAGGAAGCCGGTCCTTGTTTGAATCATTGTAAGCAAAAAGCTGGTAGTTACCGGCACGCAAATAAGAAAATTCAAATTCTCCCTTTTCGTTGCTTTTGGCAATGTAGGTGGGAGCCTGTTTGTAAGGATCTTTCACAGAATCATACAGCCCCACAGTATATCCGTTGCAGGGTTTATTGGAGAATCCGTCCGTGATAAGCCCGTTAATGCGCAATGAATCGATTTGGTCTCCGGTAGAGAATACGAACTGGTGAATGGTATCGTTTTTTTCATTCAGGTCTTTGATCGTGCCATTCAGCTGGATAATGTAAGTGGTATTCGGTTTAAGAGGTCCGTCCCATTTAATTGTCAGGTCTCTTTTGCTGGAAGTAACATCCAGCTTTCCTGCATTCGGGTTCATGACCGCGGTGTTTGACGGATCATTCAGGGTGAAATATTCGTCAAAACGCACATGCAGTTCGTTTTGGCTTACACGCAATGCGCCTTGTTCCGGGTTTTGTGACCCTTTAACAGGACGTGCTGCACGGTTGTCAGAAGGACCTCCGGTTAAGGGAACGATCTCTGCGCATCCGGCCAGCAAAAGAAAAATTCCTAGAAACAGTGAGTACCGAGCCATGCGCAAAGTTCATTTAAATAGTTTGCATCGACCTGATCAAAATCATTCAATACATTGCTGTCAACATCCAGGACTGCAACAACCCGGCCGTTTTTCCGGATCGGAACAACAATTTCGCTTTTACTTTCTCCGGAACAGGCAATGTGGCCCGGAAATGCTTCCACGTCGGGAACAACCAATGTTTCATCCTGTTTCCAGGCGGAGCCGCAGACACCTTTTCCGAAAGCGATCCGCGTGCAGGCAATTGGTCCCTGGAATGGCCCGAGAACTAATTGCTCTTCTTCCACCAGGTAAAAACCAACCCAAAAGAAGTCGAAAGTCATTTTGAGTGCAGAAGCAGTATTTGCCAGGTTCGCGGTTAAATTTGGTTCACCGGTGCAAAGTGCTTGGACCTGCGGAAGCAAAACAGCATATTTTTCGTCCTTTGTTGATTGAGCTATGAATAATTCTTCTGCCATAGGTACAAATTTAAGGAATCCTATTCCTTATGTTCAAAAAATGAATTTATTCTGGAAAAAAATAGAGAATTTGCATCTCCGGAAATGATATTTTTACATAACTTAAATGGAAAACGAAATTTATTATGCTTGATTTAAGCCAACTGGACAAGATTCTTTTCCTGGATATTGAAACTGTGCCTGAAGTCTACCACTACGCTGACCTGGAGCCGGAAACAACCAAACTATTTGATGCAAAAAACGCTCGTTTTCTTAACGAAGACAAGACCAGGGAAGATGTTTACAATGAAAAAGCAGGGATTTATGCCGAATTCGGAAAGATAGTCTGCATCTCCGTCGGGTTTGTTCATCAGTCTGCCACCGGGAAATCTATCCGGATGACCTCTTTTGCACACGAAGATGAAGAAACCCTGCTCAGACAGTTTGTGCGTCTGCTGGAAAACAATTACAACACTCCGAAACACGTGCTGTGCGGTCATAATTCAAAAGAATTTGATATCCCGTTTATCTGTCGCAGGTTACTGATTCATGGCATTGGGTTGCCCAATGTACTGAACCTGGCAGGAAAAAAGCCCTGGGAAATCCAGCATTTGGATACCATGGAACTTTGGAAATTCGGAGATTACAAAGCGTATACAAGCCTGGCCTTACTTTGCCATATTTTTAAAATCCCGACACCGAAGGATGATATTTCCGGGGCAGATGTTGCACGGGTTTATTACGAAGAAAACGATTTGGATCGAATCCGCATCTACTGCGAGAAAGATGTGATTGCATTGATCCAGCTTTTCCTTCGAATGAATGGAGAAGCACTGGTTGACGAAGGCGAGATCTACATTAAATAAGAAGAAGCACTGCTTCTGATTAATGATCTGCGGCAGTGGATAACATGAATTAAACTACAAATAAATAACAACTACACATTTATGATTCTAACAAAACAAAAAGCGATGCTTTTCGGCATCTTTCTCCTATGTCTGAACGGTTTGAATGCACAGGAAGTGATCAAGTACAATGACAAATCGATCACTATCCACGGTCCCAAGTGTTTTTTAATGGATATAAACGGAACCATCCTGGAGTACCATCAAAAAGTAGTGGGGGATGACTTGTATGCGACCGTTTTAACCAAGAGCAGTGCCGGAACGGTTCGTGAGCTGACGGTTCGGAAAGTTTCCGTAAAAGTGATCACGGACAATGTTTTTAAGATCGAGCACCATGACAAGTACGGAGAAATGTATTCCTGTAATATCTTAACTGATTTGGATAAGGTGAGTGCCAGTGTTTACGAGAAAGCAGGGTCGAAAATTTTCCAGGAAACAAATGTGATGGTTTATTTCGCGGATAAAAAACAATTGACGGATTTCATTGAAGAAGTGAAAAAGAAAAGAGGGTTCTGATTTTAGACCAGGTATAATAAGAAATCCCCTGACGAGCAATCATCAGGGGATTTTATTTTGGTTTCAGTTTATGACTGCACTGAGGCTTGTCAATTTATTGTCAGCCGTGCTGATCTTATTTCTTCACGAAAGTCAAAGTTCTTTGAGTGCTTCCGTCTGTCATTCGGATCAAATACGTTCCCGAAGAAAGATTATCTGTTGCAATGTACACCAGGTTATTTCCTTCAGCTGCGTTAACAGCATGTTTTGCAAGTTGTTTTCCTGTCAGATCAGTTACATAGAAAACAATCTCACCCGTAGTTTTTGAGTTGAATGAAACTTGTATTTCATTTTCAGCCGGATTCGGGAACAAATTGATGTTTGCTACCGTACCCAAATCCTCTAATCCTGCAGTTACCGGTTCTTCAGATGGTGATCCTGCATAAAGGTTAATGTCATCCAGGTACATATTGTTTCCACCTCCCGAAGTAAACTGGAATTTGTAACGGAAATTCTCATTCCAGAAAGCCGAAGTTACATTGGTCACATGAACCGTCACCCAGTCTGCTTGTGTAGGTGTCCATGCAGATGTTGCAGTAGCTGTTCCCGACATGGTAGGAGCCGTAAATGTTCTTCGAACTTCCCATGTCTCACCACAGTTAGAGGTTAAGAGAACTCTGAGAATATCGTTATTTGACGAAGATCTTCTTCTGTAAGCATATCGGAACGATAAAGTAACACCACCATTTGCAGCAGTAATTCCGGAAAGGTCAACCGGTCCTGAGATCAATTCATCAATCTGGCCTGTAGCCTGACCGAAGTTTGTCAGTTTTGCAGAATTTGTTCCACTGTTACCAGCTGTGTTTGTTACAGTCCATGCATTACCACCGCCGTTGTAAACAGACCAGGTTGGATCTGTTAAGTTAGTAGTGCCTTCGAAACTTTCGTAAAATGGAAGGTTTCCTCCTGCCGGTAAAACAGTAATGTAAGCCGAAATGTCAGACGTACTGTTCGAAGATCCGTCAGTAGCAACCAGTTTCACGGCATATGTTCCGGGAGTATTGTAAATTACAGTTGGGTTTTGCATAGTTGCTGAAGCCGGAGATCCACCTGCGAATGTCCATGTCCAGCCCGATACAGCATTGTAAGATTCATCCGTAAATGTAATCGCTTCTCCTGCACAGATAATTGTTCTTGGAGTACTGAATTTTGCAGTACACAAAGTTGGAATTGTGTTGATACCTGTGGCAGTGTGGTTGTCTGGTGTGATTAGTTGATTACGGCCCGAAGTATTCCCCAGTAGTGAGTTTCTCATGCGCGTTACCTGTCCCGGTGTAAACATTTTGGAACAGTAGGAATAATCCATGTAGTTTTCAATGTTGTCGATCACATCCGTAGTCCAGGAACTGTTACCTTCCGGATCGTCCAAATCATTACAGGTATTGATCCCGCCAACGTTATTACAGTTAGTTACCCCAATACACAAAGGAGTATCCTGTACGCCATCATCTTCCCCGCAACTTTCAGGATCTCCCGGGTTATTATTTCCTCCCCAGGTATGAGAAAGGTTTAACCAGTGACCAACTTCATGCGTTAGTGCACGGCTTGATCCAGAATTGGCTGTTCCGATAGAACCGGTATAGGTATGCAACATGAAAATACTGTTGTAGAACATGTTTGATGCATTTGTGTTTGCCCCCGTCCATGGGTTGAAAGTATAACCTGCAGCACCACCTATGTCTGCTGCCACAAAAACATTCAGGTATTGGGTATGCGGCCATACACCCTGGAAAACATCGTTTCCTGTAATAACAGCATTTAACTGGTCTTGCCCGTCATCACCGTTTGTAAGAGCAGTAACGGTTCTGGTAATTCCGGCAAAACAAGTTCCATTCGGAGCTCTTGTCGCCAATTCAAATTCAATTTCAACATCTGCTGGCATTCCCTGGAAAGGTGCCTGAACATTGTTGGCATCGGCATTTAATTTTCGAAAGTCGCGGTTCAAAATTGCCATAGCATCAAGAATCTGTTCTCTTGAAATATTCTCAGGCCCGTTGTTATGCAAAATATGGAATACTACCGGAACTTTGTAAAGAGTTGCTTTTGGAGTATTATTTCCGCCTTTGATTTTTGACTGGTTTTCCGCTTCTAAACGGGCAGCCTCAATCATCGCGGCCTTACTTGGGTCCTTTTTCAGTTCCGCTAATTTTTTATGGGTGACACAGTATTCGACATGTTCACCTTCACGCATATTCTCCTTATCCAGGATTCGTTGTTGCGCAAAACTCCAGGTAGTGGAAAGTAGAGAGATACCTAGGAGAGAGTAAAATCTTTTCTTCATGCTTATTTCTAGCTAGTTTTTAAAATAATGATTTAAATGAAAGGAGAAAGTTGGAAAATAGAAGAAGTTCTAAGACACGAAATTTAGTGACTTTCAGGCTTGAAAGCAGTAAAAATTGTTTTAAGTGTCCCAATTGTTGATTGAACAGGATAATGTTTGGAGTGATTTTGGGAAAAAGAAAACCTCCGGTTGATTTCTCAGCCGGAGGTTTTATACGATTCAATTTATCTGTTTATTTCTTTACAAAAGTAAATGTTCTTTCCGCAGTTGATCCGTTCATTTTGATCAGGTAAGTTCCTGATGATAATTCAGCAGTTTCAACAAATACCAGGTTCGATCCTTCATTTGCAACTACCGGGAATGATTTGATCGTTTTTCCTGCCAGGTCAGTAATGGTGAATTCTAACTGATTATTTCCTGACTTCGAGTTGAAGCTGATCTGTAGTTCATTCTCCGTCGGGTTAGGGAATAAATTCACACCCTGTACCGATGATTCAAGATCGCTCAGTCCAAGAACGATATTATCGGATGGCGCTCCTGCGTAGATATTGATGTCATCGATGTATAAGTTATTTCCACCTCCTGAAGTCAATTGAAACTTGAATCTGAAATCAGGTGTCCAGAAGGCACTCGTAACGTTTATCATGTGGATCGTCACCCAATCCGCCTGAGTCGGAGTCCATGCAGATGATACAGTTGCTTGTCCTGATGCCATTGTAGCAGCAGTTAAAGTTCTGCGTACTTCCCAGGATTCACCGCAGTTATTTGATAAAAATACTTTCAGTACATCGTTATTGTTAGTAGCTCTTCTTCTGAACGCATATCTGAAAGAAAGCGTCGTTCCGTTTGCAGCTGTAATTCCGGATAGATCAATTGCTCTGGATTCCAACTCGTCAATCTGACCCGCAGTTTGCCCGAAGTTTTCCATTTTAGCAGAATGCGTACCTGTTAATCCGGTAGATGTAGTCACTGTCCAGGCATTTCCTCCTTCGTTCGTAACAAACCATTGCTGATTGTTGTTAAAGCTGGTGAAATCTTCGAAACTTTCATAGTATGGAAGTCCTGTTGGAGGTTGAATTACGGTGATGTAACCGGCAATAGTTGCTGTGTTGGAACTTGCTCCGTCAGTTGCCTGCAATTGAACAGCGTATGTTCCCGGAGTATTGTAAGTGACAGTTGGGTTTTGTGAAGTTGAAGTTGCAGGGGATCCTCCTGTAAACGTCCAGTTCCATCCTGAAACAGCGTTGAATGACTCATCCGTAAACTGGATGCTTTCTCCCTGGCAGATAACTCTTCTCGGTGTGCTGAACTTTGCTGAACAAAGTGTCAGGTTACCGTTGGCGCCTACTGCATCAAGATTGGCTGTTGAAATAACGTTAGCTCTTCCTGTTGAAGTCTGCGTAATGGCAGTTCTCATGCGGTTTACCTGTCCGATCGTGAACATTTTTGAACAATAAGAATAATCCATGTAGTTCTCAATGTTGTCGATTTGATCAAATCCCCAATAAGCATTGTCTGTTGAGCAACTATTCTTAGGGATACAGCTTGTTGACCCTACAGTTGTTGGTGTGTCCTGAACTTGATCAGTACCATTGCATCCTGCAGATCCCGGGTCGTTGTTTGCTCCCCAGGTATGGCTCAGGTTCAGCCAGTGACCAACTTCATGGGTCAATGTGCGGCTTGCATTTTCAGAGGAAGTACCGATATTTCCGACATAATGGCTCAGCACCCAGATTCCATTTGTCATGGAGGATGAAGTCCATGAGGAAGGATTGGTAGTGTATCCTGCAGCTCCGCCGATATCCTGGCAAACAAAGATATTCAGGTATTTGTTACCAGGCCATGTACCATTGAATACATCATTTCCGCTTACGATCGCATTTACCTGGGAACCACCGTTACTTCCGTTACTTGTTATCGCATTCTGAGTTCGGGTAATCCCGGAGAAACAAGCTCCATTCGGTGCTTTCGTTGCGAGTACGAATCGGATATCTGCTCTGGCACGAAGGGATTGGAAAGGTGCCTGGATGGAAATCGTATCCGGGTTCAGCATCGCATAGTCACGGTTCAGAATTTCCATTGCAGATAGGATCTGTTCTTTCGAAATATTTTCCGGACCGCCATTGTGAAGAACGTGAAATACAACCGGAATAGTGTACTGATTAGCTTTGGTGGAATTATTATTGTTTCCATCCTTATTTGCACTCCCGTGCATTAACTGTTCGAACTCCTGCTGATCCTTCGCATATTGCTTTGCGAATTCCGGGTTAGCCATTAGTTCATTCATCTTTGTATGTGTTCTACAGTATTCAATATGCTCGCCGTCGCGCATATTCTGTTTGTTTAATTTGCGTTCCTGCGTTTGCGAAAACACAGAATTAGAAACACACAGGATGAGGGTTAAAAGAGTAGAGAATTGTTTTTTCATTGTACAGTTCTAGCTAGTTTTTACTTAAGTATCGTAATTTTGAGTGCAACAAGTTACAACATTTGTTTAAGAAATTAATAGTTCTTTAAAAAAAAGACAACGCTGTGAATAACAATTGCTTCAGGTTTTCTTTACAAATCGATATCACGAAGAGAATAGATCACGCCATTTAATGAGGTTTCATGGACTAGCTTATGCAATTTTTTTGCAACCAGTTCAGGAGCATAAAGTTGGTTCGAATTTTTGTATTCTTTAAAACGCTCAACTTCCGAAAAGGAAGAACTGTCAGCAGAACGGATTTCAACCTGCATAGCTGTGTCCACAACACCCGGTGCTACGGCCAGACAATAAAATCCGGCTCTTCCCAATTGCTCTTCTTCCGCCTGAATGGTCTGACAAAACAAATCTACAGCTGCTTTGGATGCGCAATAAGCTGCCCAGGAGGTAACGGGTGATCTTCCTGCGCCAGAACTGATGAACACAGATTTGAATGAATTCGTTTGGGGGATTTGCCTGAGGAGTTTCTGTAGAATAGCTGCTCCCGCAAACAGGTTCACCTGCATTACCCGGGCAATTTCACCTGTGGCTACTTTTTCAAAGTAATCGATTTGCCCTAAAATGCCTGCGTTGTGAATAAAAATGACCGGTTCTTCCCCAAAGTCCGGAAAAGAAAGCTGGTCAACAGCCTCCGGATCACTTAGATCACAAACGAATGGCGTGTAGTTGGAATCAGAGATTGTGTGGTTTCTCCCGATACCAATCACTTTTTCACCGAGCAGCAAATAGTTTTCCGCAATGGCTTTCCCGATTCCTTTTGATGTTCCTGTAATGATAACCATAATTAATTCAAAAATGTTGACTTGACTCCGCCAACTTGATTATATGCAGGTGACTGAGCGGAGTCGAAGTGCCTGCTAAAATGAAAAGGGTTCAATAGTTTTGAACTTTTTGAACCCTTTGAACTTTTCTTGAACCGTTTATTTATGCCAATGCCTGTTTCAAATCTGCAATCAGATCATCCACATGTTCCACACCCACACTTAAGCGAAGTAAGTTGTCTACAACTCCTGCTTTCTCTCTTTCCTCTTTCGGAATAGAAGCGTGTGTCATGGTTGCCGGGTGATTGATCAGTGATTCCACACCACCCAAAGATTCTGCCAGTGAGAACACCTGGAAGGAAGAAGCAACGCGGTATGTATTCTCAATGCTCTTATCTTTTAAAACAATGGAGATCATTCCACCGAAATCACGCATTTGTTTTTTAGCGATCTCATGGTTCGGATGCTCCGGGAAACCTGGCCAGTATACTTTTTCAACTGCCGGGTGATCTTTCAGGAAATGTGCAATTTGCTTTCCGTTCTCACAATGACGCTGCATGCGCAGGTGCAAAGTCTTAATTCCGCGCAATACCAGGAACGAGTCCATTGGTCCGGGGTTCGCTCCCGAACTGTTCAGGATAAAATACAGTTGCTCGTGGATCGCAGTGTCATTGGTGATCAAAGCACCCATAACCACATCCGAGTGTCCGCCCAGGTATTTTGTTACTGAGTGCATCACGATCGTAGCACCTAAATCCAGTGGGTTTTGCAAATAAGGAGAAGCAAACGTATTGTCTGCCACCATAATAATGTTGTGTTTCTTTGCAATTTCGGAAACAGCCACAATATCAATGATCTGCATGGTCGGATTGGTTGGGGTTTCCGCCCAGATCAATTTCGTGTTCTCATTGATGTATTGATTGACGTTTTCTGCATTCGTCAAATCAATGAAGTGGAATTTGATCCCGAATTTCTCATAGATTTTCGTAAACAAACGGTAAGTTCCGCCATACAAATCATCTCCCGTGATTACTTCATCTCCCGGTTTCAATAATTTCAATACGGCATCCGTAGCGGCAACCCCGCTGCTGAAACAAACGCAGTGTTTCCCGTTTTCAAGTGCAGCAATATTTGACTGAAGCGCTTCACGTGTCGGGTTTTTCCCTCTTGCATAACCATACCCTTTATTTACTCCCGGTGATTCCTGGACATAAGTAGAGGTTTGGAAAATAGGTGTCATAATTGCACCGGTTGTTTCGTCTGGGTGTACACCGGCGTGAATTGCCTTGGTACCGAATTTCATATCTTGTTCTTTCATAGAAAATGGATTCATTTTGAAGAATTACAAAGTTAACAGTTCACTAAAAACAGCAGCGAATTCAGCAAATTAATTCGAGCTTCAGTGGAAAAATGTCTGATAGAATAGTGAAAAAGAATAGATGTCTTTTATCTTGAGTCTATGGTCTAAAGTCATTGGAAACTTCCTTTTCACTATTTTCGTCCTCAGTCCAATGAACAGTTCATCCGCAAATATTCGTGATTTTATCCATGTGCTTTCCAACATGCCGCGGACGGATATGCTGGTAAATCTACCGGAATCGGATGCGTCTTTGATCTCTCTGGACCAGCTTCCGCAGGAAAAATGGCGTGTTTCACTGGACGGAAAATGGAAATCACTGTGGCAAATTGCCAATAAATTCCGGTTGGAAGCAGATGTGAATTCCCTGTGCCTGGTTTTCGGTACGGTTTCATCTGTGATCGAGAGCGGGGTGATCAAATCGCCCTTGCTGATTGTGCCGTTGAATTGGGAATATACCCGGATCACCAATACGCTTCAGTTGGAACTGAATGAAGAACGGGCTGAATTGAATCCATATATCCGGTTCCTGTACACCCAACTGAAGAACGGATCGATCAGTGATTTCCCAGACGGGTTGGATTTCCCTGAAAAACTGGATTGGATCAGTCAGCAATTCCGGGACCTGGATTTCGAAAGTTCGGTCTCGCCGGAAATATATATTGGTAACTTTCATTACCACCGTTTTCACATGCTCCGTGAATTAGAAGGAATTGAGCGGTCGGAAGAAAAAAATGCATTGGTTGAACAACTATTGGGGAACGATTTCAAAGCTCAGGAAAAACTGGAGTTTCCCCCCGATCTGATCTATCCGGCGGACGTAGACCAAAAGCAGGTTTTTGAAACATTGACTGCGGAAAATGTATTGCTCCAGGGACCTCCCGGAACAGGTAAATCGCAGGTTTTAATCAATATTCTCGGAAAATCACTGAAAAGTGAGCAAAAGGTACTGGTAGTTTCGGAGAAAAGGGCAGCGCTGGATGTGCTGGTGAAAAAGCTTTCCGAACTGGAATTGAATCCTTTTGCATTTGTAGTTCACAGCCAAACGAAATCCAAAGACCTGTTGACACATTTGAAAGCAACCTGGGATCTCCTGGAAAATTCAAGGCTTCAGCCAACGAAAAACCTGCGGCTCTCAGAACAGCATCATGCCAACCTGCAGCTATTGCTCGACAGGTTAAATACACCCGGTTATTTTGCAGGAGTTTCTTACCGTCAATTCCGGGAATTACTTCTCGAAACACCAACCACAAAACACCAGTTCTCGAGCGCGGTTCCTGAGTTGGACGAGTGGCTGAAATACAAGCCCGCGATCCGGAAAATAGATACGCATTTAAAAGGTTTTTCAAAGTTGAAGGGGGTGAAACCGGCTTTCTTTGAGAAACTGAATGGCGACCAATTGATAAAAAATGAACTAGTCCTTCTGAATTCCCTGCAATCTGAATCCGGCGAACTGGCCACATTCGGTGACCTGGAGAAAATGATAGCTGCTTTGGGGCGCTGTCAATTGGTGGAGAATGAAAACTACAAGGCTTACAGTCAGTTGATAGCCAAACCAAGAGAGTGGAAGAAGTTCCAAAAACAGGTGCAGTTATTTAAAGACTTGCAGATGCGGGTGCAAACACTGGATGCGGAAAACCGGATCTGGAAACAAACGCCTTCCAAAAGCCAGCTGGAATCCTGGGAGAAAGCCGGGACCTGGCTCCAGTTACGGAAACGCAAAAAAGCAATTTCAAAACTGCTCAATGATCCGTCCGTTCTTCCGGAAATTGCACTTTCAAACTGGAAAGCATACCAGGCGGAGAAAGAGAAACTCCAGGAATTGGAAAGCTATTTCCAGGAATTGGGGCTTGAAACCGGTTTGCATGCACTGGAAATGGGAATGCTTTATGCCACTGCTTTGGAAAAAGAGAGTGGTTCGCTGTTGAGCGAAATTGCATCCTGGAACAGGGAAAACCGCCTGCGGATCATTGAATCCGGGTCAAAACTCAACGAATTGAGGTCAAATTTGTTGCGCTATTTTGAATGGAACGACCACACGGACTTATCCGGTTTTCTGGGTCAAAAACAAGCAGAGTTTGTAGCACTGAGTGCTGTTTATGAAGACCTCAAAAAATTGCCGCGTTTCTTTTTCAGTTTGATTGAAGAAACCGCTTCCTGGCAGGAAATGCAGGAGCTGATCCTCTTCAGTTCCTTAAAGAAAATAGAATCCGTCAATCCCGAACTGGCCAAGTTTTCAGGAGAAAACCTTCGGAAACGCTTAGAACAGTTAATCGAAACGGAAGACGATGAATTTGCAGCATTTGCCGCTTTGCTCCGGTTTGAAATTCAGCAACGCTTTTCCCGCTACGAGGAAATCCTGAGAACACCCGCTCAGAAATTGTCGGCTTCCGGGAAAGAATTCAAGGCAAAACTGAAAAAGGGGAAATCACTCCTGGTAAAGGAATTCGGAAAATCCAGGAATAATCTCACTATCCGCAAGCTGCTGGAAAGCGATGCAAAAGCATGGGTGCAGTTACTGGTTCCCGTGTGGCTCGCAACACCAAACCAGGTGGCAGATCATTTTCCTTTGGAAACGGGATTATTCGACCTGGTTCTCTTCGATGAAGCCAGCCAGCTGCCCTTACCGAATGCTTTGGGTTCGCTTTTTCGTTCAAAAAGAGCGTTGGTTGCAGGAGACGAGCAACAGATGGCGCCCTCCAATTATTTCGGGAAGAATTTTGGCTTCCATGATTTGCTGCACCAGGCATCGTATTATTTTCAGCGCGTTTCCCTGAAACATCATTACAGATCGGAACACCGCGAATTGGTGGCATTTTCGAATAGCCATTTTTACAAGGATGAATTGATAGTTTATCCTGCTGCGCAGCGAAAAAAGGTATTGTTTCATCACTACTCAGAAAACGGCATTTTCGAAGAGCGCAGAAACCAGGTCGAAGCAGAGGCTCTTGCAGCATTTTTGGAAACTTTCATCGATTGGGACTACAAAACTCTGGGAATAGTCGCCTTTTCCGAAGAACAGCTGAAAACGATCTGGAAAGCCTGTTCTCCCCGAGTGCAGGATTTGATTACCGGGAAACAGGAAGAGAATTCCCTTTTCTTCCGAGCACTCGAAAATGTGCAGGGAGACGAAGCCGACCTTTTACTGGTGAGCTTGGGATACGCAAAAAATAAAGAAGGGGTGTTTCAAATGCGTTTCGGGCCTTTGAATCAAAGTAACGGACACAAGCGCCTGAATGTGTTGCTGACAAGGGCGAAACAGGAACTGCATTTTTTTACCTCGGTCAGATCCGCAGATTTCGATTGGTCGGATAACGAATCCGTCAACTTGCTCAGAAGGTTTTTGCTCGAATTGGAACGTTACGAGGGGACAGGAGAAGCACTTGTTTTTCCTTACGCTCTGGAAACTGAAAGTATGGAGGGAACCGCAGTTCACTTCAGGAACAGCTATGCACAAATTACCAACGGGCAGGATTTGGTGACTTTTCACCGGGTGATGAAACAGCGGGGTTGGGATTTGAATTACTAACCTTTTTCCAAAATCATACGTTATTTATTTGTGTTGTCTTTTTTTGTACATTGGACGACTTAAAAAACTGAAAATGAAAAAGCTATTCTCCTTTACCGTGTGCTTTTTGACCTTAACTTTTAGTTTCGGGCAAAGTGAATTAAGCTCCGTCCAAAGATACCTGCAGGATCATGCAGGTCAGTGGAACCTGAAATCCGAAGACTTTTCAAACCTGGAATTTGTTTCAAGCGCTTCCTCAAAAGCAGCCAATACAAAACACCTGAAAATCCGGCAAACAAAAAACGGGATTTCGGTCATTGATGGGTTTGGGATCGTTACAGTGCGTAATAACCAGGTCATTCACGTGACATCCAATTTTGTCCCGGTATCCGAACCTGTAAATCAGGTGAAATTAAGTGCGGCAGAAGCAGTTACTCAGGCTTTGAAACACCTGGATGTGACAAATTCCGGTATCCGGCAGTTGAAGAACCAGGACAAGAGCTTCCTGTTTTCAAAAGAAGGAGTTTCAAGAGAAGATATCCCCGTAAAACTGGTTTTGGGAAAATCCAATGGCAAGTTGGTCCATGTATGGGATTTGAGCATTTACCCGCTTCAATCAGAACACTGGTGGTCTATGCGCCTCAATGCGGAAACAGGTGAAGTGCTTTTTCAGAATGACTGGATTGCTCATTGCGAAGTAGAACATTGCCCGGGAGAAGGGCATCAGCACCAGGCACAAAGCATGCTGACACCTCCGCCACCTCCGGGATTGGACCAGTATATGGTCTATGCATTGCCGAATATCAGTCCGGCACATGGTAACCGTGTATTGGTCGTAAACCCGTCCGATCCGGAATTCTCTCCTTTCGGATGGCATGACACAGATGGCGAACCGGGTGATGAATACACTATTACGAGAGGAAACAATGTATACGCTTCGGAAGATATCGACAACGATGATTTCCCGGGTTATTCACCGAATGGAGGTACCGCCCTGGATTTCAATTTTGCTTACGATTCAACTCTTGGGGTACAAGGGAACCTGGATGCGGCAATCACCAACCTGTTCTATATGAATAATATGATGCACGACATTTGGGCACATTATGGTTTTGATGAGGAGAGCGGCAATTTCCAGGAAATGAACTATACCGGTATGGGATTGGGACAAGACATGGTCATGGCAGATGCCCAGGACGGAAGCGGAACAAATAACGCCAATTTCGGAACACCTCCTGACGGAATGAATCCGCGCATGCAAATGTACCTTTGGACAGAAAGCAATGTTCCGAATTTACTAACTATCAATTCTCCTGCTGCGATCAATGGTGTTTACTCCTGTTCTACGGCAGGTTTCGGCCCGCAAGTCCCGATGATACCTATCACAGAAGATGTGGTGTTAGTCATTGACAACGGGGTGGATACAACAGATGCCTGTGGAGTCATTACGAACGGGGCTGCTTTGACAGGTAAGATCGCTTTGGTAAGAAGAGGTTCCTGTAGTTTTTCTGAAAAGGTGATAGCCTGTCAGAATTTCGGAGCTCTTGCTGTCATTGTGATGAACAATACCGGAACAGGTACCCAGGCTATGGGAGGCGGTACGGGTTTGGAAACAATTCCGTCTATTATGGTTTCAAAACCAAACGGAGATCAGTTCGTCAATCAAATAGCATTGGGAAATACAGTAAATGCAACAATTGTTAACCCGGGTGACCTGAATGCAACCGATTCGGATTACGATAACATGATCATTGCACACGAATACGGTCACGGGATTTCCACCCGTTTGGTAGGAGGTGCAGATAACGCGGATTGTTTGTGGAATGCCGAACAAATGGGGGAAGGCTGGTCCGATTGGTTCGGGCTGATGATTACCCAGACTGCTGTCGACCAGGCAGGAGACGGGAGAGGTGTAGGAACTTATGTAACAAATGAACCGAACAACGGTACAGGAATCCGCCCGGCTCCATATTCCAGGGATTTTGCAGTGAACAATTATACGTATGGAAATACGAACAGCCAGGCTTTGACTGAGCCGCACGGAATCGGGTTTGTTTGGGCATCCATGCTTTGGGACCTGAATTGGGCACTGATCGATGAATTCGGTTTTGATCCGAATATACATACAGGAACCGGTGGAAATAACATTGCCATGCACCTGGTGATCGAAGGTTTGAAACTGACATCCTGTAGCCCGGGATTCGTTGATGGACGTGACGGAATTTTAGCGGCCGATCAGGTGCTTTATAACGGAGCGCACAAATGCCTGATCTGGGAAGTGTTTGCACGAAGAGGTTTAGGTTTCGCAGCAGATCAGGGCAATTCCCATGACCGTTCAGATCAGACAGAATCATTTGGTACCCATCCGGATTGTATCCTGGGATTGAGTGAAAACAGTTATACTGCAAAAGTACAGGTTTACCCGAATCCAGGAAGCGGATTAGTGACCGTTCAGTCGAAAGACCAGCCGATCAGCCGCATGCAGTTGATGGATATTACCGGGAAGCTTATTTGGGATAAAACCTATGCAGAAAACATAACTACGACGGAAATTGATTTGACGGATTTGTCGAACGGAATTTACTTCCTGAATGTAGGAAACAAAACCGAAGTTCAGACAATCAAGATCCAAAAGAAGTAAACCGGATAAAAGAAGATTGTTGTAATGGCAGCAGGGATCATCGTCGGATGCATTTCTGCTGCTTTACCTGTTTATAAATACGGTTGGGCTCAGAGAGAACCTGGTCAATCCGAATCCATTTCTGGTAAGGGGAGTTATGTGTTTGAGCAAGGTAACTTGTAAATCTTTGCGCCCTCTGTTTCCCTGCGGGTTATTAATCTAGCCTTATTTAACCGAAAAGAGTGAAAGAACTCAAAGGTTTTGAATATTCATGCTATCAAAAAGCGATCATCTAAATAGGGTCATTTTGGCGCTGCCTGATTAAAGTACATACCGTTAGTGCCAAAAAAATCTTTGCATTAGTGGTTTTTTTTAAATTTCACCGAAGTTCCGTTACAAAGAAAAGACGCTGTTAGAATACCTGTATTTCAACTTTCACCCTATCCGCGATACGATCTTCAGTAGCAGGGAAAACCAGGTTTTCTCCCGCTTCGTGAGTTATCGGGTAAGGGTGGATTAAATGAGATGCACCTCAATGTGCATCCAGCCAGTTGTGTGCCAGTTCCATTTCCACTTCCATCGGAACAGCCAGTGAAACAGCATTTTCCATAGCTTCTTTAACCAATGCTTTCATGATTTCTTGTTCGTCTTTATGAACATCAAACACCAATTCATCGTGTACCTGCAGGATCATTTTAGATTGAACATTTGCTTTGGTCATGGCTTTATCAACGGCTACCATCGCCAGTTTTACGATATCAGCAGCCGAACCCTGGATGGGTGCATTGACTGCATTCCGCTCGGCAAAACCTCTTACAACTGCATTCGCCGAATTGATATCCGGCAAGTAGCGGCGGCGCTGCATGATCGTTTCCACGTACCCGTTTTCGCGGGCATCTTTCACAGCGGTGTCCATGTAGGATTTAATCGTGGAATACTGGGCAAAATAAGAATCAATGATCTGTTTTGCTTCCGTTCTGCTGATTCCCAGGTTTTGGGAAAGGCCGAATGCCGACTGTCCGTAAATGATTCCGAAGTTCACCGCTTTTGCAGCACTACGCTGGTCTTTCGTCACTTCATCCAATTCCACATGGAATACTTTTGAAGCCGTTGCACGGTGAATATCTACTTTATCTTTAAATGCCTGGATCATGTTCTCATCGTTTGCCAAAGCAGCAATGATCCGCAGTTCGATTTGGGAATAATCCGCCGACATCAGCTGGAAATCTCCCGAACGTGCAATGAATGCTTTCCGGATTTCCTTTCCGCGTTCACTGCGGATCGGGATGTTTTGCAGGTTCGGATTATTGGAACTCAAACGCCCGGTAGCAGTAATCGTCTGCATATAACTGGTGTGTACCCTGCCGTCAACCGGGTCTTTCATCGTTGGAAGCGGGTCCACGTAGGTCGACTTCAGTTTCTTCATCTGGCGGTAATCCAAAATACACGGAATGATCTCGTGATCGTTCTTGTGCTGCTGCAAAATATCTTCCGAAGTAGCGTACTGACCGGTTTTAGTTTTCTTTGCCTTCGAGGAGATCTTCATGTGTTCAAACAGCACATCGCCCAGTTGCTTCGGGGAATCGACGTTGAAATCCATTCCTGCCAGTTCCTTGATGCGTATTTCCAAAGCAGCTGTTTCATCTGCAAGTTGTTTCGAATAAGCTTCCAAATGCGGAATATCGATCGCAATACCTTCTTCTTCCATTTTTGCAAGAACAGAAACCAACGGCATTTCCATTTCATAGAACAATTTTTTCAAATGTTCTTTCTCGATCTGCGGAGCGAACAATTGCTTCAGCTGGAACGTAATATCTGCATCCTCACAGGCATAGTCACTGATTGCTTCCGGCGGAAGGTCGCCCATATTTCCCTGTCCTTTTCCTTTCTTGCCAATCAGTGTTTCAATGCTGACCGGGGTGTAGTTCAGGTAATATTCGGCCAAAAAGTCCATTCCCTGCTTGGATTCCGGCTGGATGAGGTAATGGGCAATCATCGTATCGAAAAGTGGTCCGGCAAACTGAACACCGTAACGGTGCAGTACCTGGATATCGTATTTCATATTGTGAGCGATCTTCTCAATGGTTTCACTCTCAAAAAACGGCTTGAATTCATCCACGATAGCTTGTGTTTCCTGCCGGTCTTTCGGAACAGCCACATAATAGGCTTCCCGCTCTTTGTAAGAGAAAGACATGCCCACAAGATCTGCATGCAGTGCATTTACACTGGTGGTTTCGGTGTCGAAACATACCGAAGCCTGGCTCATTAAATTAGCCAGTAAAGCTTTACGTTCTTCTGGTAAGGTCACCAAATGATAAGACGCTTTTTCCGTTGCGATCGTCTTTACACCGCTGGTAGGTTGTGCCTGCTGCACTTCCACCAGGCTTTGCGTACCGAACAGGTCCAGCTGGCCGTTTTCGTTTACGCCGGCAGAGGTCACAACGATCTCTTCGCCAATTACCCGCTTGGCCAGGTTCCGGAACTCCAGTTCGGTGAAGATCTCCAAAATGGCATCCCGGTTCGGTTCTTCCAGTACCAATTCTGCTGCATTAAATTCAACCGGTGAATCCAGGATAATCGTTGCAAGCAGTTTGGAAATAATTCCCTGCTCCTTGAAAGCGATCATGTTCTCTTTCATCTTTCCCTTCAGTGATTCGACGTTTTCAAAAACACCTTCCATGGAACCGTAATCCGCGATCAGTTTTTTAGCGGTTTTTTCACCCACTCCGGGTATTCCCGGGATGTTATCCGCAGCATCTCCCCAAAGTCCCAGGATATCGATGACCTGCAAAGGATTCTGAATTTCAAACTTTTCACAAACTTCTTTTACTCCCAGTATCGATGCCGGATCTCCGCCGCGACCAGGTTTGTAAATGAAAATATGTTCGCTCACCAGCTGCCCGAAATCCTTATCGGGAGTCATCATGTAAGTAACGAATCCTGCTTTCTCAGCCTGTTTTGCCAGTGTCCCGATCAAATCATCTGCTTCGTATCCTTCCACCACGTACATCGGGATGCGGAACGCTTCAATAATACGCTTGATCGGTTCAATCATACTGCGGATATCCTCCGGCATTTCCTCGCGGTGTGCTTTGTAATCTGCAAAGTCTACGTTCCGGTTGGTGGCACCTCCGGGTGGGTCAAAGACCACCGCAATGTGAGAGGGCTTTTCTTTATTCAGAATATCGATCAAAACATTCGTAAACCCAAATGCGGCAGAAGTGTTTTGTCCTTTCGAATTGACCCGTGGATTTTTTGCAAAGGCAAAATAAGCCCTGTAGATCAAGGCAAAAGCATCCAACAAAAACAATTTTTTATCTGACTCCGGAGTAAGCATATCTTTTCAAGAATTGTGAAGTACAAGTTTAACGCAAATTCAGCAAATTCCCACGGGTTTTCCAATGAAATAAACTCAGGGAAGGGAAGAGTGCAAAGGAATGTTCCGAACTTAGCATGTTTCTCACCGTCGCTGTATCCCGGAGTAGGCAAAAAGGAGGTCAATACCTCATTCTATCAATTGGAGCAATTCATAATCAAGTTTCAACAGTTCTGTTTCAACCTGTTTTTGCTGCCAGTCAAGCAGTACGGTTTCCAGTTCGGTATACGTTAAACGACCCGTTTCATACAGCAGCAGACTTTTGGTCCGGATCATTTCCAGGTTAGCGGTCAATCGTTTGTTTAGTTCCAGTGCTGCTTTTGCATTCAACTGTTTTTGCTCCTGTTCCAGTTTCTGTTTTTCAAGTGTTTTTTCTGCCAATTCTCTTTTTTCTGTGAGTTCTGTTTTGCGGATTGCATGCAATTGTTTCGTTTTTAACCACTCGCCACGATTGAATACCGGAACACTCAAATAAAACCCGATCCCTTCGTACAGGTTTTCACGGATCTGGCTTCGGTAGGGTTTCGTTGGATTTCCGGGACTCAGGTAATCTTTGTTGTTGGTTGAGAAACCTGTTCCAACAAGTCCGTTCAGTGAAATAACCGGAAGAAACTCGGCTCGATCCGTTTTCAGCTGGTAATCCAATAGGATTTCTTCCATTTCTAGCGCTTCTGCCTGGTATGCTCCTGTAAAACGAGGCTTTTCAATAATGGAGGAAATAGAAGTGATATCCGGTAGGTGTTCTGTTCTCAAAGGTAAACCAACCAGGAAGTTGAGTTGAATATTCTTAAGGTTCGATTCGTGTGAAAGTTTCAATAACAAACCTTGCTCTGTTAGCAGTGACTGATGGCTTTTGAGCGTGTCGATTGCATGGGTGCGGCCTTCTTTTAGGAGTAATTTCTGAATGTTTTGGATTTGTTCATAGATTTCAATCCTTGCTTCGGACAAGCGTACCTGGACGGAAAGTTTGGCCAGTGCAATGAATTCTTCGATAACCCGAATGTACAATTCGTTGCGCTTTGCCGATAATTGCAGTTCGTCGAGCTGGATTCTTCCGGCAAATTTATTCCGTTTGTGGAAATAGGCAAAACCATTAAATAACTGGACATTTGAATTCAAACCGAAGGATTGTGAATTGACCGAACTGGTGGCAAACGTATTGGTAAACGGATCCAGTCTCCGTCCGAAGGAAGTGTTTAAGCCGGTTGTTCCACTCAGATCGGGGAGCAGGCTCCACCAGTGAAATTGGTTTTCGACTTGTGAACTTTTCAGCAGAGCTGATTCTGCCGCTATTTGCAGCGAATTTCTTTCCGCCATGTCCAAACAAACCTGTAGTGTGAGTAATTCCTGGCTGAATGAAGCGGAACACCAACACAATAAGACAGAGAAGATGATCTGCTTCATTTTACCAGATCCGTTAGTTTTTCGAAGAAACGTGCCAGTAACCGTTTTTCTTTGGTGATGATCTTTACCTTTCCTTTCAGCTGAGCTTTGGCAGGAATCAATTTATTGTAGGTAGTTTGCAGTTGATTTTTCAGCCGGATTTTCACTTCATATTTTCCTTCTTTATCGATTTGGGTCATACTGATCACTTTTCCTTCCAGCATTCCGAACTCTGTTTTGGGATAATCAATGAGTTCAATGAATGCTTTTTGCCCGACAGCCAATTTTCCTGCCCCGGTACTGACAACGGAAGCAATGGCCTGGTAACCGCTTCCTTTTGGAACAAGAATGATCGAAGCTTCATTGGCTTTATAAAACCGGTTGACCTGCAACATCTTATTGAAAAGTATTTTTCCCGAACAAGGGGCGATCCAAAGCGTATTCTTTTCCCAATTCAGGAAACCGCTTCTGAGTGCTGTAATGCTAATCCGGATTTCTGCCATTTTTTGAAATTCTTCCGTCCTTGCCTGATTTTCCAGGCGCAGTTTCTCTTTTCTCAAACTATTCAATGTGATGAGATTCTGCACATGCTGCTCTTTTTGTCCTTCAATGGCTTGCATGGATTGGGTTTGAGAACGTTTTTCCTGTACCAGTGTTTGTTTTGAAATAGCATGTTGTTCTGCCAGTCGTTCGCTCCCTGCCAATTGTTCTTCAATCAGGTGATAATCTGCTTCCGAGAGCCGGATTTTCCTATTGGTAATACGTTGCAGCTGTTCGCGAAATGCGATTTCCTGCTGAATGAAACACAATTCTTTCGCAGGTGCGTTTTCTGCATGTAGTGTATTCCATTCGCGGACCAGGGAAAGAAACCGGGCCCATTGTTCCTGGAAAGTTCCCAGTTGCAATCGCCGTTTGAACTCCGGAATTTGATTTGGGAATCGGTCGTCCAGGTTTTCCAGGTCATTCAGGTAAGTTTGTGCCCGGAAGATGTCTTCCGACCTGGCCTGAATATCGAATTGAGCAATCAGGTCTCCACGTTTTACTTCCTGCTTTTCGGTCACATTCAAAGATTTCAGCTGAACGTAGTTTTGGTTGGAAAGTTCGATCGGTGCTTTGGAAGTGGTAACGGTGATGTCTCCGCTTACTTCATCGGGGTATTTGATGAACCAGGTGAGGAGAAGTATCACAAATAAAACCAACAGCAACATTCCACTCCCGGAACCCACAATCCATTTCGGAGGGTCCGAAAGCAAAGCATTCATCGGTTCGCTTTTAAGCTCCAGGCTTATTTCCTCCTCTTGTTTCATTTCAGTTTATTGATTTTCAGCTGTAATTTTCTCCAGTTCCAATTGATTTTTCACTAAATGATGGTAGTTTCCTTTTTTTGCAAGTAGTTCGCTATGTGTTCCCATTTCGATGATTTCTCCTTTGTCCATTACAATAATCTGATCGGCATTTTTCACAGTGCTTAACCGGTGTGCAATAATCACTGCGGTTCTTCCTTCAAAGAACAGGTCGAGATTTTCCATGATCGTGCGTTCATTGTTTGCATCCAATGCGCTCGTTGCTTCATCGAAAAACAGGAAATCCGGGTTTTTATAAACTGCTCTTGCAATGAAAAGCCGTTGTTTCTGCCCGCCGCTTAAACCCACACCTTCAGCCCCGATCTTCGTGTTGTAGCTCAAAGGCAATCCTTCAATAAACTCCTGGATATTGGCAATTTCAACAGCTTTCTTCAGTTTGAATTTATCAATCCGTTCTTCGCTCACTGCAATGTTGTTAGCAATGGTATCATTGAAAATGAATCCTTCCTGCATCACCGAACCACAGCGTTCACGCCAGGCGCGCTGCGTAAAAGATTCAAGGTCTGAATCCCCGATCAGGATTTTCCCGGTCTTTGGTTCGTAAAAGCGAAGAAGCAGTTTCATCAAAGTTGTTTTACCGCTTCCGCTTGCACCGACGATAGCTGTGATTTTATTCTCGGGAATCGTCAGGTTCAAATTCTTCAAAACGGGACTCTGGTTTCCCGGGTACTGGAATGAAACCTCTTCCAGCCGAAGCTCGTGGTTCTCCGGAAGGTCTTTGAGCCGGTCTGAATTCCGGGGTTCCTCGTCTTCTTTGTTGTGTATTTCTGACAGGCGTTCGAGTGAGATCCGTGCATCCTGGAGGGAATAAACAAAAGTCAAAAACTGGGAAATGGGCGCATTCAACTGCCCGATAATGTATGAAACCGAAAGCATCATACCCAGTGTTAGCTGTCCGTCAATGACCAGTTTTGCCGTAAAAAAGCTGATCAGGATATTTTTCGCCTCATTGATGATTGCCGCACCGCTGCTTTGAACCTGTTCCAAACGCAGTCCTTCCATTCTTAATTTGTACAAACGCACCTGGACTGTTTCCCACTCCCAGCGTTTTTTCCGTTCGGCATTGTGTAGTTTGATTTCCTGCATCCCGGTAATCAATTCCATGATCTTGCTTTGATCGATACTCATCTGTGAAAATCGTTTGTGGTCCAGGTCCCGGCGCTTTTTGATAAAATAGCTTACCCACCCGAAATAAATGATCGTTCCGGCAAGAAAGAGCAGGAAAACGGGAACATTGTAAACGGCCAGTACGACACCGAACACCAAAAAGTTGAAGACGGAGAATAAAACATTCAGCGACTGATTGGTCAGCAGCTGTTCTACGCGTTCGTGGTCCCCGATCCGGAGCATGAGGTCGCCTGTGAGTTTGACATCGAAGAATGAAATGGGAAGTCCCATGAGTTTTACAAGAAATTCGGAGACCAGGCTGATATTGATCCGTGCGCTGAGATGAAGGAGAATCCAGCTTCGGATGATCTCAATGACACTTCTTCCGAGGAAAACAACTAGCTGACCGATCAATACGAGGTATAGAAAATGAATGTCTTTGTTCTGGATTCCGATATCCACCACACTTTGGGTGAGGAACGGGAAAATCAATTGCAACAGACTGGTGGCGAGCAATCCAAAACTTACCTGGATGAGTAATTTCCGGTAGGGTTTCAGGTGACGGAACAGGAATGAAAACCCGGTTTTGCTTTCCGGTTCATCCGTTTCATCTTCATTGAATGCAGTAGTGGGTTCCAACAGCAGGCAAATTCCTTCTTCTGTTTTCTCATCCGCATGCCGCCCGATCCAGTTATTCAGAAATTCCCGGTGGGAAAACGTCAACAGTCCGTGTGCCGGGTCTGCTACTCCTATTTTTCCGCGTTTCAGTTTGTGAACGACCACGTAATGTTTGTAATTCCATAGCACAATGCACGGAAGCGGAGCATTCTCCAGGAGGTTCAGCAGATCGATTTTTACTCCAAGTGTGCGTAAACCGATACTTTCTGCGGCATTGCTCATTCCTGTCAGGCTGCTTCCATGTCGCGTTGTTTCAGACAATTCGCGCAGTTTTTCAATCGAAACCGATTTTCCATGATATTTTGCAATCATGCGCAGGCAGGCAGGACCGCAATCCATTCCATCCGGTTGTTTGTAAAAAGGGAATTTCTTCATATAGTTTTTATTTTACGAAGACCACTTCCACGCGCCTGTTCATCGTCTTATTTTCTTCTGAAGTTTCAGGAACCAGCTTTACCGTATTTGAATAACCGTTACAGGTAATCCGGCTTGAATGAATTCCATGCCTGGTGAGATACGACTTCACCTTTTCTGCACGATGCAGGGATAGGATTAAATCCGGGTGGCAGCAGACATGACCACTCAGTTTGACCTGGAGTGTGGGATCCGTTTCCATGATTATCTGAAGCATTTCCACGTGCTTCATGGAGTTTTTGATGATATTGACCGTCTCCGGGTAAAAATTGATCTCCAGGTTGACCGGAACGCCGAATTTGATTTTTGGGATTACGCTGTAAATGAGGATATCCACTCTTCGGTAAGTTTTATCATCGAAAGATGAAACGCTTCTTTTTTCGTTTTGATTCGTGCTGTCACGTATAAAGTGCCTGCAATCAGTTGAGTCGAGCAGTTTCGAAACGGCAAGCAGCCTGTTGGACGCAAGGTTTTTATTGTAAGAAATTCTTCCGATGGTATCCGTATATGCAATTAATTCAATTTTTCCGTGGCGAATTTTTGTCTCGTTCAGCCGCTTGATCAGTTGGGAAGGATTTTGGATAAGCGAACTTCCGGATTCAAATGAAACCGGGATCGAATCCATGAGTTTTAGTTCACCCAACTCCTGTGCGCTTGTTCTTCCGGACGCGACCAGGCTGATGAGTAATAGAATAACTAGTTTCAATTCCATAGCTGTGCGTTTAGTTGATCCAGTTTCTCTGCTTCAATCTGGATTTGACCATCCTGGAAGCTGATTCCGCAGTCTTTCTCCGGCAGGTAATGTTCATCATCGGACCACAAATTGATAAACGGGTTGTAACCGCATTTTGAAGGTTTCCCGTTTTCCAAGTCGTCTAGTGTGAATGCCCGGCAATCACTGCAAATCCATCGGAATTCGCAAACCGAACAAACCAATAGCTTGTCTTTTGTCAATTCCCATTTTTCCCGGAATTGCTTGTTAGCAAGAACTTCGTAAAGGGATACGGAGTCGCTGTGTCCGTATTTTGTATTGGTTGACGGACAATTGCAGATAAATCCTTCTTTATCGATGCTCATTTTATGTGCCAGGCAGCTGTTGTAATTCCTGTTCCGCGCATAGGCTTGTGTATTGATGGCAAAAGATTCCGGCGAAATGTTTCCGCAGTATTCATGAGAAACAGATTTCTGCCTTGTAAATACCAGGTTATAAGCCGGTTCCTTCAGTTCAAACCCGGAAGGAGCATTGTAAATGACCAGGGTATTCAGACGAAAAAACCGTTTATATAATGCGGAATCCAGGAAATGTTTCAGGTTGTTGTTAAAGGGAATTAGCAGCTGGATGGATTCGATGGTAGTTTCTTCCGTGTATTTTTGAAGGGTACTGAGGTTTTTTAACATGGAATCATAATCCAGGAAGCGCACTTCGAGAAATTGGGTACCGAGTTGATCCAATTGTTCCAAAACAGCCGGAATGTTCCAGGATGAATGCTCATCCAGTTCCAAAATGGCGTTATTGAGTTTCGAAACGGGATGATAAGCTGTGGGTAATGGGGTCAAACAGGTCCCAAGTTCCGGGTCAATGCATATTCCCAACTCATTGTCTAGAATGAATTTTTCATATTCTTTTACTTCCTCACCGGGAACTTGCTCCAGGTAGTCGATCAGGTCATTCGGTACCAGGTAAGGTTTTCCTTTGAGCAAATCAACAAGCAGCGAACGGTTATACCCTTTCACGGGAATGACGTTCGGGTACAGTTTCAGTATGGGGGTGTTTTTATTCACGATCATAATTTCTCAGTAGGGCAAATTATTAATGAAACAGGGGATACGGGTACAAGTACTTGTTCCAAACGGTTTATTTTGAACTTTCTAATAGCAATGTAAGTTCTCTCTGCCTTGACTTTGTCTTTTGCTTCAAAAGTTGTTTTCGGGTATTCCTGTGACAGGATCGCGTCAACCGTTTCAATTCCTTCCATCATTTTTGTCTTTGCGGTAAAGCTTGCCTGATTTTATCCGGCGGTCATTAAAAATTGTGCAACTTCATAATCTACGTTTGCGTTGGTATACAATGAAACTGCTCCGTATTGTCCGTTCGGGTTCACTTCCAGGAACACATACCGGTTGTCTTTGGTAACTACGATATCCAGCGACCCGAAATTCAAACCGAGTTTGTTCATTAACAACCGAACCTGCTTTTCAACGGGTGCAGGCAAGGTGTAATTGCAGGTTCTCATCCCGGAATCATATCCCATCCGGTAATCCAGGGATGCTTCTTTGCGGCTTTGGGAAAAAATAGCCTGCGAGTAGGTTTTCCCGTTCAGGTAAATGGTCCGGATTTCCAACTGTTTGTCCAGTTTTTCCTGGAAAATGCTTAAGTCGAACTGTTCCGGTAGTGATTCCAGGTCCAATTTTCCTATAGGAACCGTATATCCCAGCCGGTAGCTTTCAATTTCTCCGGTGTGGTTGTAGTGAATGTATTCATAAGGAAACGCAAGCGATTTGGTTATGACATTTCCATTACAGGCGTTCCAAAAATCAATTAAACTCCGTTTCGACTTAGTTATCAGTGTTCGGGGTATTTCGATCTTTAGTAAAGTACAGGTTTCGAGAAATTCGATTTTATTGTAATTCCCAAATCCAAATTTCCCCAGGCATTTCTTTTGATGAAAGCACCGTCTGATCTGCTCGGTACGTGTCTTCATGTGTTCTTTTGCATAGGTATTCAATCCGGGTTGAGAAAATTCACCGCTTCCGAACCTGCAAACCTGGATATCTGTTCTCCGGTACCAAATGGATTTGATCTCCTGCGAACGGCAAACGAACTCATTGTTTTTGTAAACCCGGTAATCAAATTTCCGGCCTTCCAGGATATATTCCAGTTCAATGGCATCGTCTTCGAGAAAAACCTCGAAAGGCTCATCATACTGGTTGAGATACGAAATCACTGTCCGGGTATTCAAATCTGTTCGTTCACTAAAAATCAGGATCATCAGAAGAAGAGTAAGCGGGTAGGGATTGCACAATTTTTGATCAAACCGATCTCTAAACGGTTCTTAATAATCTCCCGGATTTGTTCCGGGGTAAAATCCGTTTTTCCGGGAATAGCCAGCATACCGTATGGTTGCGGCAAACTTGCCATGGAGTAATGCCGGTCCAGCCACAGAGCATAATGGCTCGGCGGCATACGCCCTTCAATGACTTCCTTCAAAAACACCGGCTTCATTTCATCAAAAAAGGCCTGGTTGTAGGAGGAATGAACAAGTAGTACAAATACCCGTGAAACATTTCCCGGCAGGATCCACTCACCCGGATAGCCGAGTTTGTAAATAATCCCGCGAAACTCAATTAAATTCAGCGAATCTATTAGCACGATCTCCCGGTTCACCGCATTGGTGTCGATCACCGAATCGGTGTAGAATTTCATGCGTGGTTCCTGGTCTTTGTCCAGCATCACTTGTAGCACGGCTTTTAACGAATCGGTATTGTGCCTGTTCAGTTTAGAGAAATTATCGTATCCCTGTTGCACAATTTTTTGCTGCTTCTTGGAATAACCGGTATTGATCGCTTCCAGGTTGATTTGCGGAATTTCGTCTAAACAAACCAAATCAAAAGCATAAGTGGACCAAGCGTTGCGAAGGCACTTGGCGCTTTTGGTTTCCCTGCCCATCTTTTTGTAGCAATGCGCCATCAAAATGTATTCTTCGCAATAGAGTTTGCCGTATTTCTTCCTGATTTTAGCAAGTTCTTTGAAACACTTCGAATAGTTTAAACTGTCAATCGCAGCGGAATAGGCTACGCTGCATTCTTTTTTGTAATCAATGTGGTTGAACTGAGCAGAACTGTTTAAGCAAATAAAAAAGCAGAGTAGAAACAAGGTGTTTTTCATGATAATGGTTTTATGTTTATAAATATTGAGTTGAACTAGTTCTTGAGAAAAACCACTTCAACCCGGCGGTTAGTTGCTTGTGTTTGAGGCGAAATTTCCTGTACCAGTTTCACGTTGTTGCTGTACCCGAAACAGGTAATCCGTTTTTCATCAATTCCATGCTCAACCAAATACGATTTAACCCGTTGGGCGCGCTTCAGTGACATGACCTGATTGGGATTACAGCACACATGACCATTCAGTTTAATAGTCAGGGAGTCATCTGACTTCAAAACATCCAGCAGTTTTTTCAATGATTTGATCGAGCCACTTTCCACATAATCCGATCCGGCCACAAACAGGATGTGTAAGTTGAAGGGTTTTCCGAGTACGAAATTTGGTTCTAATTTATAGATGAGTATATCCACTCTTCGAAACTGGTTATCATCAAACGTTTCTTTTCCGCGCGATTCATTCCGGTTCAAACTGTCCACAATATAGTCCTTGAATTGAGATTCTTGCAGCAGCTTCCATACAGATTGAAGTCTTTTCGAAGCCAGCAGTTGGTTGGATTTCAGATTCCCTACCGAATCCGTATATCCTACCAGTACTATTTTTCCTAACGCCTGCTTTTCCATTCCGTTGATCCCGGCCAGGATCACATCCGGTTTTTTCACAACGAAACTCCCGGATTCAAACAAAACGGAAACGGAATCCAGCTTCGTTTCTTTCAAAAGTTCCTGGCTTTGAACACCAAATGCCCAAAAGGAGGAAACGATCCATATAAAGCTGCTTAATCTCATGATTTTTCTGATTTTTGAACTTTAATGCTATCCCTCAGCTTGAAAAGGGAAATTGCAAACATTAGGAATAATGTGTTTTTCATTTAAAATCATATTTATCCTCTGCCTTTGAAAGACAGAGGATTTTAATGATCGCAACCGACTAATGTGTAGAAGATAGATAATCTGTACCTTCTGTTCCAGCCGGTTTTCCCGGAGGATTGTAAGTCTGAGCAGCAGTATCTCCGTCCTGTCCGCCGCGTCCATCGTAACGGGTTGCACGTGCAGGTCCATAGGTGGTTTCACCACCAAATACTCTTCCTAAGTTTGTTGAGTCGAACTTCTTGGAAGCTAAGGACTCCATTTTCTTAATTGACATAATTAAATTTTGTGTTGTAAATGCCTACTCTAAATCCTTATCTTTACACTAGCATTTTCGGCTAGCTACTTGGTGCAAAGTTTTTGCATGTCAGGGAGCCGGTAAACTGCCGAAATGCAAGGAGGTGTTACCGCACCTCCATTTTTTTTGTAAAAATTTTAAGTAATCTATATACTCAGCCTTTGAAGCGCTGATACGGGGAGTTTTGTTTTCTGAATAGTGTTTTTCATCTGGAATAGGGTATTGTTTAAACTATTGAGTTGAAATCAGTGAATAAAAGCATTGGTCATTTTTATTTTTTCTGTTCTTTCTTCTTCGACCAAAAATAATCAAAAACACCAAAATAACCCATGTATGGGCTTTTATGGTTTTTTATAAACCTCCACTCTTGTATGTGCAAAATGTGGTAGACAAAAATTTTCTGAATGCCTTGGGAAACCGGGTGCGGGAGCTGAGATTGGCCAGGAATATGACACAGGAGGACCTTGGATTCCTCGTGGGGAATTCCGGTAAACAGATCGGGCGAATTGAACGGGGCGAAAATAATGTGACTACCTGCATGATCTATCAGATTTCCAAGGCTTTGGAGATTCCAATGAATGAGTTTTTTCAATTTTCGGTCAAATAAATAGGAATGGCACAGGAACCTGGGTTCCCATACCATTCGGCCACTTCCACCTGACCAATTATTACTATGTGTTTTCTTACCTGTCACTTTTTAATAGTCTTAAAACCAATTAGTTGAATCGTTTTGTTTTAGTCGGTATACACAGCTTTGAGATTGGATTTTCCTCTTATGAGAAGCACTTTCATCACTCATTTAACTTAACCGTGAAACAAATCTATAAAATATTTCTCATTATTGTATACTTTATGGTAATTTATTTACTCATATAAGTAAACAACTTTGTCACTATGCAGCATCGTGGCGAAATTGTAGAAAGAGCGATCCGGAAAAGTGGGTATCCCATTAGTCAGATTGCCAGAAAAGTGGGAAAAAGCAGAAGGTGGATGTACCTGATGTTCGATAATTCCCAGGTTGATATCGAATCCATCATTTCGATAGGTAAGATCATACATCATGATTTTTCCGATGAAATAAAGGAATTGAGTGTGGTGAACCCGGATTCTTTTACAGAATCGGAAGCCAAATACAACAAACAGAACAAAGATTACTGGAAGAACAAGTACCTGAAGCTGTTAGAAAGTTATAACGAGTTACTGAAGAAAATTAACCCGGAACCAGAGTAGCTTGAACCTGCTTTGAAAAGTTAAAAAAGGCAGGAAAAATTCGTTCTCACTTATAGCTCAAATCTGCGCAATTACACTATTTTTGCTGGCTATTCCCATATCTGACTACAAATTCCCGTAAACGAGTATTTTGTGTTTACCATCGTACTCGGTCAAGTGAAGATTTTTGTCACTATGCAGCATCGTGGTGAAATAGTAGAAAGAGCCATCCGCCAGAGCGGATACCCCATCAGTGCAATTGCCAAGAGATTGGCAAGAAGCCGGAGATGGATGTACCTTATGTTTGATAATACACAGGTAGATTTGGAAACGATCATGTCGATCGGAAACATTATTCATCACGATTTCTCGGACGAGATTAAGGAGTTGAATACGGTCAACAATAACAACATATCGGACCCGGAAAATCCTTACAATAACCAGACGAAGGAATACTGGAAAAACAAATACCTGAAACTCCTCGAAGATTACAACGAATTGCTGAAAAAGGTAAACGAGAAATAATTCGGATCAGTTGAAAATGTAAAATTGAGAATTGAAAAGAAAGAAACCAGATCCTTTCCAATTGGATCATTCTCCATTTTCAATTCTTTAATGTGTGCTCGTCATCGTCTCGTTCACCACAATGATGAAATCCGCGCGGTTCAAATGCGACTTGTCTAATTTCCGCACATCTTTCTGAGACACCGTCGTAATAGTCCCCACTTTTGTTCCCGGTGCATATTGCTGCACGTACCATAGAATTCCCTGGTGGAAATCAGAGTGGAAAGCACCGTTCAGGAAGTAAACCAATTCGCTTTTCTTTAATTGCTGCACAATCGAATGACCCATCGTAGCATCTTTGATTGCCTGTGCATGCGCAAAGTTGATTCCCGAAGCATGCATTTCGCGCCCCATATTGATCAGTTCCACATACTGCGTCAGCGTGGAGTCAAAAGGGAAGGGAAGGGGAGCCATCAGTTGCTTTTGTTCTGCCGGAAGTGAATCCAGTGCATGAAGTCCTTTTTTGAATACCAAACTGGCATATTTCCGGGTCACATTTGCTGCAAAAGGCGTATTTCCATATGCAATAGCAGAGTCCAGGACCGGCTTGTAATCCGTCTTGAAATTCGACCACAATTCCGTTGAATCCTTCAGCGCTTTGTATGATTTATCAGCAATGTACCGGTTGAGTACTTTTGCCTGGTGCAGTTCAAACATCTCGAAACCAACCGCCATTTTAGGTCCGCTGTGTTGCTTGTTCAGTTCCATCAGTACATGCAGCTCCAGCCAGTGAGAGATCGGGTTGTCGTGGAATTCTCCGAAAAGGACTACCTGGTTTTGAGAAACTTTTGACATCATTTTCTGAAAAGTAACGGGCTTTCCTTTGGAATCGAAAATGCGGAAAGCTTCCAGGTCCTGCCCATAAGCACCGGAGCAGATCAACAGACAGAGTACAAGATATTTCATGTGCCAAAGATAGCAACTTTTAAAAACGCACTTTCTAACCGTTTTAAAGTAAGCCTGTTTCACAATTACCCTGCGCAGGGTATAAATGGACCACATAGATACATAGACCACATAGTCTTTAAGTTCAGAGAATCCGCGCAAAGTGTAGCATGATCTTTTTCTATGTGACCTATGTTGCTATGTGGTAATTAAATTCTATCTATTTTTAAGTAATACAAAGACAACACCTACCTCAAAAAGGTTACTTACTTTTGTGCTATGTTGAAAAAACTGTGTAATGCGCTTCCAATAACCCTGCAAAGCCTGTTGCTCCGGATTGCAATCCTTTTGTTGTTGATGACCATCACACGGATTGTATTCTATTTTTTCAACCTGGATTCCTTTGCACACGTACGTTTTACAGATTGGATCGCAGGCATTTGGTTCGATTTATCGACCATCGGTTTGTTGCTCATTCCTTTCATCGTACTCAGTTTGCTTCCCCAAAAATGGCAGCTCAACTGGCCGGTCCGCATCCTGAAAGTACTCACTTTTTTCATCCCTACTTTATCGATCCTTGTCCTGAACCTGATCGATACCGCGTATTACAATTTCACCCTGAAACGCTCCACCGCGGATCTTTTCGTAATCGTTTCTGCCGGAAATGACGTAGGGCAGTTGCTTACAAGCTTTATTGCCGATTACTGGATGCTCATTCTGATCTTCATTATCGGGACCTGGCTGCTGGCACGCTTTTACAAAAGAACCGGGTTCAGTAGATTGAAAAGTCCCGCAAAAAGCAGTTTGCGCAAAGAATTAATCGCCTTCTTTTTCGTGGTTCCCTTATTCGTTCTCTTCGGAAGGGGCGGATTTGCACTGCGTCCGATCTCACCGCTGGATGCAACCTTGTTTACACAACCCGAAAATTCGGCACTCGTACTGAATTCGGCTTTTACCCTGTTGAAATCGATTGGGAAAGACGACCTGTCGGAACAAAAATACTTCACGGAAAAACAACTCGATCAGTTATTCAACCCGAGAAGAACCAGTCATCCGCAGCACATCCTGCCCGACGGTACGAACGTTATGATCATCATGCTGGAAAGCTTCGGGAATGAATGGGTAGGTCAATTCAATAATAGCACTTCCTACACGCCATTCCTGGATTCGTTGCTCAACAAAAGCTGGTATTTCGAATACGGAATTTCGAACGGGAAAAAGTCCATTGAAGCCGTTCCGACCATTTCAGCATCCATGCCAACCCTAATGGATAACCCGTATATTTCGTCTGCATATTGCAACAACCAGGTACAGAGTTTACCGAACATCCTGGCAAAGCAAGGCTACAGCACGGGGTTCTTTCACGGTGCTACCAACGGTTCCATGCGTTTCAATAGTTTTGCTTCTCAACTGGGCTACCAGGAATATATGGGTCGCTTTGAGTATAACAACGACAAGCATTTTGACAAAACCTGGGGGATCCTGGATGAATATTTCAACCCGTGGACAGCAAAGCAACTGACCAAGATGAAAGCGCCTTTTATGGCAAACCTGTTCACGCTTTCGTCCCATCACCCGTATTTCGTTCCGGAAGAATGGCGTGATAAGGTGAAAAACGGACCGCACCCGATCTGCAAAAGCATTTATTACGGAGATATCAGTTTGCGTAAGTTCTTTGAACAGGCAGCCAAAGAGCCCTGGTTCAACAAAACACTCTTTGTATTGGTTGCGGATCATACGCCATCCAGTAACAGCGAGGTCTACAATCAGCGCACGGAAATGTACCGCATCCCGATCGCTTTCTTTGATCCGAGCGGGAAACTTCCGCGCAAACGCGAAAAGGTTATTTTCCAGCAAATAGATATCATGCCTACTGTTCTGGACCTGGTGAATATCAAAACCGATTATTACAGTATCGGGAACAGTTATTTCTCCAAAGAACCGCGCGAAGCCGTTACTTACCTGGAAGGTGCATACTACTATTTCAAAGGCGATAAACTCCTGGTTTATTCCAATGACAAGATCAGGAGCCTGTTCGATTTTACAGTTCGTACGAAGAACCCGAAAAACCTGTTGCCTGCCAAAAAGGACGAGGCAGAAAAAATGGCAAGACGTTTGAAGGCCATTATTCAAAGATACAATCACGATTTAATCCATAATCAGACAGTTGTCCGATGAAAAAGAGAATCCGTTTCATAATCAATCCCATTTCCGGTGGGGTCAAGAAAGCGAAGGTTCCTCAAATGATTGAGGAGCATTTGAATCATGACCTCTTTGATTATGATATTGCGATCACTCAATACAAGCAGCACGCCAAATCCATTGCAGAAGAATCGGCACTTGAAGGGATCGACATCGTTTGTGCGGTTGGCGGCGACGGGTCTGTTCACGAAGTGGGAACGGCATTGGTCGGGACAAAATGTCACCTGGCAATCATTCCTACCGGTTCCGGTAACGGGCTGGCGCGTCATTTAAAGATTCCGCTGAAAACACCGCTTGCCATCCAGAATATCAACGAACTGAACAGCATCCGCATGGATACCGGCCTGGCCAATGACAAACCCTTTTTGGGAGTGGGCGGTTATGGCTTTGATGCATTCATTGCAAAACGCTTCGATGAATACCATATCCGCGGATTCTGGGGGTATGCTCAGTTGGTTTATGAAGAGTATTTCTCCTACAAACCACCCCGGATGAAGATCATCCTGCCCGGTGAAACGGTCAAAGGAAACTTCCTCCTGTGTTCGATCGCCAATTCCTCCGAATTCGGGAACGGGTTCTGTATTTCTCCTAAATCCAATGTGGTGGACGGACAAATGGAACTGGTGCTTTTGAGTAAATTCTCCTGGTGGCGAACCATGGGAGTGATCGGGAGGTTCTTTTTCAAGAAGATCGAAGGATCGCGTTACATCCGGATCATTCCTTTTCAGAAAGCACGGATTTTCCTGGATATTCCGTTGGCACACTACGATGGTGAACCTTTTGAGGTGCGGAAAGAGATCAATATCGAGATCATCCCGGCAAGTCTTTCCGTACTTTGCGGAAAAGAGTACATGGAATTCATAAATTTGAAACTTAAAACAGACTGATATGTTTATTGAAACTGATTTGGAAACGGTATTGAACCATTTAAATAAACTGACTCCCGACACCAAACCGGCATGGGGAAAGATGTCTGCCCAGAGAATGGTTGAGCATTTAACCGATACGTTGCGTATTGCTACGGGAGAAAATCCGCAGGAGCTGCTTATCCCGGAAGAAAAAGTGGAGCGCATGGTTGCTTTTTTATATACCGACAAACCGATGGCGCAAAACATGGAAGTTCCTTTCGCTAAAGAAGGAACACCGCTTCGCAACGAAGAGCTGGAACTTGCAGTGGATGAGTTTGTGGATGTATACCTGGAGTTCCAGGAACTGTTTGCTCAAGATCCCGAACTAAAAACCATGCACGGATTTTATGGCCTTTTGACGTATGAGCAATGGGATTTACTGAATAAAAAACACCTGACACATCATTTTACCCAATTCGGGATAATTTAAAAAGAAAAAAGCCCCGGTCATTGAGTCCGTCATGTGCGGATTAAAATGCCGGGGCAGATTTTTTAATTAGCTACTTTCTTAGCTGGTGTTTCTTCCTTTTTAGTTGCTGGTACCGTAGTTCGCTTGGTGACTTTTTTAGTCCCTACAACTTTCGGCTCTGTTTGTTTTGGTTGCGGCTGGGTTTGTTTTTTTCCATCCTGTGCCAATGCCACTGCGGACGTTCCAATCAATACCATTAAGATCAATGCTGCATTTTTCATAGTTTCTTTTATTTGGAGTTTTAACAATTTATGTGCCACTACCAAATATAGGAAAAAGTTTAAAGCAGTTCAACAAGTTAAAAGTCCGGGTTTAAACTTATTCTGAACTCTTGATCCCTTGAACTTTTGAACTTTTGAACCCTTGCACTCATTTAACTTTCACTATATTTGAATTCGAAACAACAAACACATGGTTCAGGCCTTTAAACATCATTGGACGGGAATAGAACAAACAGCAAACGCTTTGCTGAAAGGAAAATTCCTGTTGTTTTTTATTCCCGGTTTAATAGTCGGATTGATCTATTTGTATTATCAGTGGCAAGCCCAGCGCGTTTTATCCGCCGTACACCTTGCAGACGATGTTCCGATAGTAGGTTCGGCCATTTCCTGGCTGGCAGACGGAGTGTTCAGTATCTTCGATTTGATCGTCTCCGAATTCTATAAATTTGTCATCCTGACTGTTTTATCTCCCGTCAACTGCATTCTTTCGGAAAAATTCGATAGTTACCTCACCGGTAAAGAATACAAGTTTGATCTCATCCGTCTGATCAATGACTTCCTGCGAATGATCCTGATAGTGATCAGTGCGCTCTTGCTGGAGTATATTTTCCTTGCAATCTGGTGGGTCTTTTCCTGGGTGATGCCTGACTTTATCGGGGAAGCCCTGTTCTTCCTGGTTGCATCTTTCTTTGTGGGATTCTCCTTTTACGATTACAGTATGGAACGTTACGGAGTAAGCTTCTTCAAAAGCTGGGGTGTGGGGTTTTCCAAAATGAGCTATATGCTGATCACGGGCGGAATCTTCACATTGCTGATCAAAGTTCCGTTTGTAGGAATTATCGTAGCTCCGGTTTTAACAGCGATGTTGTCTACAGCTGTTTACATTTTGATGATCAAAAAGAACGAAGTGGTACCCGTACCGCCGGTTCAAAATAACGATCTGTTAGATACTTAAAAGAATATCACATGAATGACTTATTCTCATCCTTCCGGGCAAGTTCCAAAGAAGAATGGACCGCAATCCTCCTGAAGGAATTAAAGGGTGAATCAATTGATACATTAAACAAGTTCAATAAAGTTGAAGAGATCGCTTTTCCGAGTTATTTTCACAAGGAAGATCAAAAAGGTCATTTCTCCGATCCGGGTCTGGCTCCGTACACCAGGGGAATTCAGCCCAAAAACAACGATTGGACCATCGCAACTGCTTTCCGGATCACGGATGCAGCGCAAAACAATCAGGAAATTATCGCCGCTTTGATGTCGGGAACAGACCACCTGGTATTGGAAGCAGTAAACACGGAATCCATCGACTTCGCTGTTTTGCTGAATGAAGTGGGACTGACATTCATTCACACTACTTTCCGGGCAAAGAGCCTGGAACAGATCACCGGATTCCTGGCATTTGCAAAAGGAGTTCCTGTTCTGATCGAATATACAGACAACGATGCATTGCTGGCAGCAAATCCCCAAAAATACCTCGACGAGAATCCGAACCTGAAATTGTTCCATGTGGATGCATCTTTGGTGCAGCAAGCCGGTGCAACTACGTGGCAGGAATTAAGCATTGCTTTGGCGGAAGGTCATGAATTATTGGTAAAGCAACTGGAAAGCGGTATGAGCTGCGATTCGGCAGCGGCATCTATTCATTTCACATTCGGGATCGGTAGCAAGTATTTCTTCGAATTGGCTAAGATCCGGGCGTTCCGCACGTGCTGGGCGCAGATCGTTTCAGCTTACTCACCGGAACACACTTGTTCACTGGCAGCTACCATTACGGCCCGCACCGGTTTTTTGAATATCAGCCTGAAAGATCCGTATACCAATTTACTGCGCCAGACTACCGAAGCAATGTCTGCGGTTTTGGGTGGAATTCAGCATTTGAACATTCAGCCTTACGATTGGTATTCAACGAATCCGAATCCGGTATTTACCCGGCGTATGGCTACCAATATTTCGCTTTTACTGAAAGAAGAATCTTACCTGCAAATCGTATTGGATCCTGCGGGTGGTTCCTATGCAATTGATGCATTGACAGAAACCATTGCCGAACGTGCCTGGAGTTCTTTCCAGTGGATTGAGCGGAACGGAACGATTTCCAATGCGGAAGTAAGAAAAACCCTGTCAGCTGAAATTGAAGAAAAGGCAGCAATGCGTACTTCTGAAATTGCAGATAAAACAGAAAAACGGATCGGGATCAATATTTTCCCGAACCCGGAGCAGGTAACCAATAGCTGGAACGAACTTCCGGCCTGTTGGAACAACCTGAAACCATTAATCTTAGAACAAACCTTATGAGTATCCGGAAATCATTTGAAGAAGTATCCTTGAATGCAGATACGCAGTTGGGATCATCCGAAAAAGGTGTTTTTTCAACTCCTGAGAAAATAGAACTGGCGGCTTATTACAATGAGAATGACCTCAAAGAGATCAGCCACCTGGGGTTTGTAAGTGGAAAAGCGCCTTTTTTAAGAGGACCGTATGGTTCCATGTATGCCATTCGTCCGTGGACGATCCGTCAGTATGCCGGGTTCTCCACCGCAGAAGAATCCAATGCGTTTTACCGCAGGAACCTGGCTGCCGGTCAAAAAGGACTTTCCGTAGCATTTGACCTGGCAACACACCGCGGCTACGATTCGGACCACGAACGTGTAGTAGGTGATGTGGGTAAAGCCGGGGTAGCTATTGACTCGATCCTGGATATGAAGATTCTCTTCGACCAAATCCCGCTGAATGAAATGTCGGTTTCCATGACCATGAACGGTGCTGTGGTCCCGATTATGGCATTTTACATCGTTGCTGCGGAAGAGCAGGGCGTTAAACAGGAAGAACTTTCCGGGACCATTCAGAATGATATTTTGAAGGAGTTCATGGTGCGAAATACGTATATCTATCCTCCGGCTCCGTCGATGCGGATTATTGCAGATATTTTTGCTTATACGGCTGAGAAAATGCCGCGCTTTAACTCCATTTCCATTTCAGGTTACCACATGCAGGAAGCGGGGGCAACAGCAAGTATCGAGCTGGCATATACCCTTGCCGACGGTTTGGAATACCTGAGAGCAGGAATCAACGCAGGAATGGATGTAGATACATTTGCGCCGCGTTTGAGTTTCTTCTGGGCAATCGGGATGAACCATTTCATGGAAATCGCTAAAATGAGAGCCGGACGACTGCTTTGGTCGAAACTGGTTTCTCAATTCAACCCGAAAAACGAAAAATCACTGGCCCTGCGAACACACTGCCAGACTTCAGGCTGGAGTTTAACAGAGCAGGACCCGTTCAATAACATTGCAAGAACCTGTATCGAAGCAATGGCAGCAGGTTTTGGGGGAACACAGTCGCTACACACTAACGCACTCGATGAAGCGATCGCACTGCCAACCGATTTCTCTGCGCGAATTGCACGGAATACACAAATCTACTTGCAGCAGGAAACCGGAATGACCGAACTGATCGATCCGTGGGGCGGAAGCTATTATGTGGAAAAACTGACCCAGGAACTGGTGGAAGAAGCTTGGAAGCTGATCCTGGAAGTAGAGGAATTAGGAGGAATGGCGAAAGCTATCGAGACCGGGATTCCGAAAATGAGAATTGAAGAGGCAGCAGCGCGTAAACAGGCGCGGATTGATGCTGGAAAAGATATTATTGTGGGTGTGAACCGCTACCAGTTGGAAAAAGAAGATGCAATTGATATCTTAGAGGTAGATAATACACGGGTTCGTGAGTCCCAATTGGAACGCCTGAGAGTCTTGCGTGAAACAAGAGATTCGGAGCGCGTGAAAGCGGCACTGGAAAAACTGGCTGAAGCTGCCCGCTCCGGGAAAGGGAATTTGCTGGAGATTGCAGTAGAATGTGCAAGAGAGCGCGCTTCCCTGGGCGAGATTTCCCAGGCAATGGAAAACACGTTCGGAAGGCACCAGGCAACCATCCGTTCCATTAGCGGCGTTTATTCGGCAGAAAGTATGAGTGATAAAGATTTTGAACAGGCAAAAACCCTGGTTGAATCCTTTGCAAAACTGGAAGGAAGAAGACCGCGGATCATGATTGCTAAAATGGGCCAGGATGGCCACGACCGTGGTGCGAAAGTGATTGCGACCTCTTTTGCTGATATCGGTTTTGATGTAGATATAGGGCCGCTTTTCCAAACCCCGAAAGAAGCAGCCAAGCAAGCCGTGGAGAACGATGTGCATGTTTTGGGAGTTTCCTCGCTGGCTGCCGGACATAAAACATTGGTTCCGCAGGTAATCGAAGAATTGAAAATCTTAGGCCGTCCGGATATCATGGTGGTTGCCGGGGGAGTCATTCCCGCGCAAGATTACGAATTCCTATACGATGCCGGGGTTTTCGGAGTATTCGGACCTGGAACCAAGATCTCGAAAGCTGCACAGAAAATTTTGGAACTGCTGATACAAAGTGCGGAATAAGAGTTCGATTGAACTGCTTTGAAACTGCTTCGCTGTCTCCAACCAAATTCGGAGAGATTTCGTTTATCCTTGAAAACAAGGGGTATGAAACGATTAATTACTTTTTTGCTTGTAGCAGTTTCTGTATCAGGGTTTTCCCAATCACGCTTACTCGATATTCAGAGTAATGAATTGTCTGGTGTTGTTGGGTTTGACATGCTTCAAACTACAGATGGTTATCTCATTGCAGGAACAGGTGGAACGAATAATTTCAACAATTTTTTCTGCTGGATTACTAAAACGGACGGAGAATTTAACCCGGTCTGGAACAAAAAAATCAGGTTATCCGGGTATTCCTACCAGGTTAATTCAAGTAATGTAACACTTGCTATCCTGGAGAATGACCAGATTGTTCTGCTTGCAAAATCAAGAAATGATGATTCTACTTTTGCACAGGTAAGTTCTTTTGATCAAAATGGCAATTTTCTTTGGAGCAGGAAATGGGTTCAGCCGCATTCCTATGCGGGAGCGGTGGATATGAACCAGGTTGTGCCCCTGCCAAACAATGAGTTTATTATTTCCCACTCGGTGAAGTTCGGCAGTACGCAAATGAAACTGGATGCTGCAGGAACCGTTCTTTCTTCGAAGTACACCCATCTGGTAAATCCGAATGATACCACGGTGCTCGGGGTTTCTAACTTGCATTGCAATGATGGCGGAACGCTTCAGCTAGTAAGAACTTACGGTAGCCGCACGCTGGTAACCAGGCTGGATGCCCAGCATCAGATCAGCTGGTCTAAAGAAATCCGGTACGATGACCGGGAGGTGAAAATGACCTGTGCCTATGAAAACGTGGACGGGAGTTTTTGGCTTTTTGGTTCGATGAATCGGATTCAGGGACCTCCTAATACCGTTGAATTGGTTTTTGCCGTTATGAAACTTAGTGAAGCCGGAAACCTGACCGAAACGTCTCTTTATAATGATGACATTCATTTGGGTTTTGCAGCGATTTTTTCCAACGGGAACAACACCTTCGATTATAACTCTACCGAAGGTGAGATCGGGAGGCTTGACCTGAATACCGGAACTGTTATGGCTCAGCGTCTGGATATTTTCCAGGCGAACCATGGATTCCAGAATATGCACAAACTCCAGGATCAGTATGCACTGACCGGGCTTGGGGCCAATTGGTCGGAAAGTAAGATCCATCTTTTCCCCGGTATAGAGGATCATCCCTGCCTACATTTATGGGAGCCCATTCAAACAATCCAGGCGAATACCGTTCCCATGCAGCAAATGATCGTTACGGATCTCAGCCCGCAAGTGGATAATTATTCTCATGGAAATCTGGTTGCTCCGTTGGTGGAATTCGCTGATATCCGGTTTGTTGAAGAATGCTTGCTAAGTGTTTCTGAGAATGAAAGCAGTCCTGAAATCGTGCTTTATCCCAATCCGGCTGGTTTAGGATCAACTGTGACCCTGAAAATCGATGGACTTAAGCAGCAGGAAAAAATCCGCTTGTCGGTTTTCGATATCGGCGGAAAACAGGTGCTGAGTTCCGAGCTGAGCGGACAGGCTGATTCTCACCTGGTTGATGTAAGTCATCTCCAATCCGGAATGTACCTGGTTACCTGCACTTCGTCTGTTGATTCGAAAATATTCACAACCAAGCTGGTAATTCGGTAATTGTTTAACTTTTTTGGAGGAAATAAAAAAGTATCTTCGCGAAAGATTCATTTTCAAAGGCAGCAACGAAACTTTTATTTAAAGTTTTCGTACATTCGGCATAGTTCTTGGTTTAATCCTTCAACGAAATTAAATATTATGAAAAAGCTTGTTCTGATCGGTGCTCTACTTACTACCAAACTGTTGGTTGCACAAGCACCGGAATATAATGATTTACGAATCCTTTTTGCGGATGGCGACTATGAAAAACTGGTTCGTGCATCGGAAAAATATACAATGAACGATAAAACGAAAACGGATGCTTTGCCACACATGTGGATGGGGAGAGGTCTTTACAAGGTTTCTTTGAGCGGTTCCGATAATGAGAAGTATAAAAATGCCTACAAAGAGTCAATCGGGGAAGTTGGGAAAAGTATCAAATACGACAAATCCGGTGATGTTCAGACAGAGTATGCTGAGTTCTATGATGAATTCAAAAACAGCCTGGTTGAAACAATCCGAAATGAGATTGAAGTTCCGGATTATAAGAAAGCTTCAACCTGGATCTTGAAATACTACAAGATCAACCTGACAAGTATCGGGGCAAAATACCTGGAAGGTGTGTGCAAGTATCGCAATTCCGATAAAGGAGGAGCAAATGCCAACTGGAAAGAAGCTGAAACCATGCTGAAATCCGTATCCAATATCGATGATTGGTCTAAAGCTGAAAAAGACATGCTGATGTTGGGAGTGATGCACACAGCTGATTGTTATATCACAAGCAAGCAAACCGAAAAGGCAAAAGCCGTGTTGGGGAAAGTTGCTCAATGGTATGAAGGAAACGAAGAATTCAAGACCAAATACGACGAGATCGTAAACTGATAAAAGATAAATAATGAAGCCCCGATCCCATATATGCCGGATCGGGGCTTTTTTGTTGAAGGAATTGGGGATTTTTAAGATGCTTAAAACTAGTTCTATTAACATATTGTCCGGCAGTGAGTTAAAATAGCTAGGTAAAGTCCAACAGTGAATATAGAATTCTAGTATATTTATCGCATACTAAAATTCACTGAATATGAACACTACACAAAAAGAAGATTCCGCAAAAGCGGTAAACAACGATTTGTCGCTGGACCAGGCGGCAATTTTACTTTCAGCTATCAGCTATTATTCCGAAACTGGTAATTTAGACAGCGTTTTTAATGATAACATGGCGCCTTATGGTTGGGAAATATCGTGGCAGCCGGTATCAGAGTATGGAGGAAATTACGCTTTGATCGCAAACAATGGCGATCAGTATTTACTTGCCATTCGCGGTTCGGTATTGGATTTTTCGGAATCTGCATTAGAAGACTGGTTCGAGGAAGATTTCAATGTTTTGGCCCAAGATCCCTGGACTTATATCGAAACAAACGGGAGTCCAATGGTGTCGGCCGGCACAAGTGTTGGAATGAACAATTTGAATAACCTGTTTGATTTCAACGGTAATTCCATCACTGATTTCCTGGGAAATCTCACTGATTCTGACAGTTTATGTGTTACCGGGCACAGTTTGGGCGGCGGACTGGCTCCTATTTACGCACTTTACCTCAAATACTGGTATAGTACTTATCAACCTACAGTAAACCCTGCAATGAATATCGTAACATTTGCGGGACCCACAGTAAGTAATGCCGATTTTGGCTCATTGTTCATCCAGTATTTCAATGGATCGTATACAGCGTATGTCAATATCATCGACATTGTTCCGATGGCTGCAAGCAACATAGCCAACATAGGAAACCTGTATTTCGGAGATGATAATTCGGATGAGCCAAGAGCTGCAGATATCTATATGCCATCACATCCCGATATTACCTTGCAAGCTTTTTTTGATGCTGCTGATGTGGCAATAATTACAGCCCAGGCATATGAAGAATCCTGGTACACTCCGCTTGCGGATGGAGAGGTAACTCAATTGAATACGGATTCAGCGATCATTTCTAATGATTATACGGGGTTTGATGCCTGGATGGAACAGGCAGGAAGTCAGCATGGATCGAATAATTATCTTCAATTAATGGGACTTCAGCCGATTAATTTACAGTAGGATTAGACAAGTTGAGAGAAGTCACTTTTTTAGTGGCTTCTCAACTTTTACTGCTCGGAATTCAGGAACGCAAAAAATATTCCTGAGTATTAACATCTCCCGGGGGATATCTCTTTTACCTTTTCTGAAAGCGGTCCAGGATAAACCCTAACTTTGTAGTATGAAGAAGTACTTCGTCTTTTTTAAGAACAAATACATTCTTGCACTGTGCATTTTCATGGTGTATAATTTGTTCCTGGATGAGGTGGACATCTTTACCATCATTAATCAGAACAAAAAACTTTCGGAATTGCGTTCGGCACAATCTGAAATGAGCCTGAAACTGAAAGAAACGAAGTACATTCTTTCGCAGATTAAAGATCTTTCTTACCTGGAGAAATTAGCACGTGAAGACAAACTTTTCAAGAAGGATGACGAAGATATTTTCGTGATCACGTACAAGTAATTTAAAAGGAATAATTGAGAATTGAAAAGTCGGTGAGTCAAGAGACAAGACTTTTGGTAATGACCGAATGAATGATCAATTATAAATTGTCAAGGATGAACTCTTTCCTCTTACCATCCTGACTTCTTTTCAATTTTACATGCTCATTCCGATAGCTATCGGAATTCAATTCCTTTAGTCGATTTCTGCGATCTTGGGTTTCTGGTTGAAATACTGCTGTTCCTGGTAATTGACCACCCGCACACCTGGGAAGTAATACAGCGCGATTTGTACGTAATTGAACCCGTATTTTGCCATTTTCATAGCTCCTTCCTGGCATAAACCAACTCCGTGACCATAACCGCGGCCCCGCAGTACCACATCCGTTCCTTCCGGATAACAGCTAAAAAGGGTGGATCGCAGCTTGAAACGTTCCCGGATATCCCGCAATGGGATTCCCAACCACGGATACTGGTAAAAAGCGTACCTGTCGGGTTGATTGAAGGTAAAGATCATAGGTCCCAGGATCGAATCGTTGATGGGGTAATGGAATGTTTTCACCAGGTATTCCGTCCATTCTGTTTGCGGAACCCGTTTTTCCCAGGTAGCCTGTTTCGTATAAATACAGAACGTATCCTTGAACGTGCTCAGGTAAGGAATCTTGTTGTTCCACACATAATCCGGTTCGGAAGTTTGTCCGCCGCAATTGGCGTGAAAATAGGCATCCACCAGGCTATTTTGCCCGTCCACCATTACCATGCCTTCTGTGCTCAAAACAGCCGAATCAATGATCGGGTTTAAACGCAATTGATTGTGGTATGCCTGGCAATGCGTCCGGTCACACAGGTCAAATCCTTCTTTCTGATGCCTTGTTTTGTATTTCAGTGCATAAGTCCGGCTCATCAAAGCCTGAACCTTGTAATATTCGATCTCTCTTCCGCTTCCGCCTTCGGATTCCACTACGCCGCTGAGGTAATTATTGATGTCGACCAGGTTGACGATGGTTAACGCGCCGTTTTGAACGGTGATTTCTACATCGTCTTTGTATTTCCGTTCTTTTACGACCGGAGTTTTGGTGGAGTAGATGAGGGATTGGTTTAGTTTGGTAGCAACCAGTACTACTTTTGAAACTACGGCAACTTCTTTTACCCCGACTTTTAGAGAAATCTGGTTGGAGCCTTTTATTGACAGATCCACAAATTCACTGGGTAATATCGTTGCAAAAAGCGTTGTATCGCCGAAAACATTGTAACTCCCGTCCGAATAGGCAAAAACAATCCGCTGAACGGAATGATCGCGCAGGACACCGATTCGTATTTGCTGGGCAGATACAAAGAATGGAAAAATGAACCCTATGAGCACGAGACAGCGGAACATCCTACAAAATTAGTTTCGTACGGAACTGAAATCGACTCGGACTCAAATAGTTTTCAACACCGATTGTGCAACTTTTTTCGATGCACCCCCTTTGCCGAGCATTTCTTTTAACCTGGAATAGTCTTTTAGCACCTGTTCGCGCTTACTTCCGCCTTCAATAACTAAAGCCAATTCTTTTGCCAGGTTCGCCGTTGTGCATTCATTTTGAATCAATTCGGCTACTGCTTCCTTGTCCAAAATGAGGTTGACCAATGAAATGTATTTCACTTTCACCAGCCTCTTGGCAATCTGGTAGGAAATTGCATTCCCGATGTAGCAAACAACCTGCGGAATTTCAAACAAACCCGTTTCCAGTGTTGCCGTTCCGGAAGTGACTACCGCTGCTTCAGACTGCTGCAACAAAGGATATGTTTGTCCGTAAACGACATCTACTTTCTTTTCACCGATCAATTCCTTGTAAATGGAAATATCCATATTCGGCGCGCCTGCTATGACGAAATGGTACTGAGGAAATAAATCCACCAGGGGGAGCATTACCGGTAATTTTGTGCGGAGTTCCTGTTTGCGGGAACCTGGAAGCATGGCAATAATGGGTCTATTATCGGTTGGAACCGTTAACTGCTGTTTCGGCTGTTGCTGGTATTGTTCGATCTCATCCAGGAGCGGATGGCCTACATATTCAATAGCGTATTGGTATTTCTGGTAGAATTCCACTTCAAACGGGAGAATGCAGAACAATTTGTAGACATCCCGCCGGATCTTATGAACGCGGTTTTCTTTCCAGGCCCAAACAGTGGGTGAAATGTAATAATAGACTTTGATATTGTTCTTCTTTGCCCATTCTGCAATGCGCATGTTGAAACCGGGATAATCGATCAGTAAAAGTGCATCCGGCTGGAATTTCAGGATGTCTTCTTTGCAAAAGCGGATGTTTCTCAAAATAGTCGGAAGGTTCATGAGCACTTCCACAAAGCCCATAAAAGCCAGGTCGCGGATGTGTTTAGCCATGGTTCCGCCAACTGCCTGCATTTTATCGCCACCCCAAAACCGGATATCGAGGTCGGGCTGCTGCGCATACAATTCCTTCATCACATTCGATCCGTGCAGATCTCCTGAAGCTTCGCCTGAAATGATATACAGTTTCTTACTCATCAGCGGATCAGGTTGACGTATAAAATGAACGGAAGATGCAGGGCTGATCCGATAATAATTCCGCGTGCAAGGTCGTAACGTTCCTTATTTAGGAAGAAATAGAACCAAATAAGGTTCGGAATGATCGAAAGTGAAAGGAATTTGCTCATTACTGCCAGGTCGCTGAAAAATTTGCTCCACAATACTGAAAAGTAAAAGTTCTGTGCCCAGGCAATCACCAGCATGGTAAGCGGAACGATAATCAGGGGAGATAAGACTCCAATGACCGTTCCTGCGGTAACACGTGCATTCCAGCTAAATTTCTTTTTCATCAGAATATCTTTTTTAAGCTCGCAATGGTTTCATGAGCTGTTAAATCAAATTGAGTAGGGACGATGGTCGCAAAACCCTGATCCAGGAAATGCAGATCGGTATCCGTTGCGTCTTCCCGTGAATCGAATGTGCCGGTGAGCCAGTAGTATGGCCTTCCGTATTGGTCCAGGCGCTTGTCAAAACGGTCTTCCCAAAATGCATAAGCCTGCCTGCAAACCTCAATTCCTTTCAGTGCTTCCGCCGGGCCTTTTGGAATATTTACGTTCAAACAAACTCCTTTCGGCAATCCGTGGTTCAATACCTGCGGAATGACTTGCTTTGCAACATACATCGAAGCAGAAAAATCCGCATCGAGGTCAAAATCCCCGTAGGAAAAACCAATACTTGGAATGTGTTCCATTGCTCCTTCTACTGCCGCAGACATGGTGCCGGAATACAAAACATTTGTGGATGAATTCAACCCGTGATTCACTCCTGAAAGGATCAGATCCGGTTTTCGCTGCAATACTTCGTAAACCGCAAGTTTCACACAATCTACTGGAGTACCGGTGCACGAATACGATTCAATTCCTTCAAAAATATCCGAACGAAGTAATCGTAAAGGATGCGAAATGGTGATGGCATGCCCCATGCCTGATTGTGGTTTATCCGGAGCAATCACTACAACTTCTCCAAACTCCCGGGCAACAGCCACTAAAGAAGCTATTCCTTTTGCATGAAGACTATCGTCATTGGTAACGAAAATGAGCGGGCGATTTGAATTTTTCATTTAAAACAAAGATACATTTTTAGTTACTCACTTGGTTGATGATAGAATGCGAAACTTTTGAAAAGGTAACATAGACGTTAGACTAAAAATGCAAGACAAGAGACAAGATTTTAGTCTTGAGTCTCTGGTCTCATGTCTTTAGTCTATTACAAAACTCACGATTTTCTTTCCCCTGCTTCCTACCACGATGCGATTTCCCCAGGCAACGGGCGAAGATTCCCAAACGTATTCGGTTTTGCGTTTTACAATGATCTTACCGCTCAGGCCGTCGATCAGGTAGATCGTTCCGTAAACATCGGTGAAGAATAGGTAACAGTTTCCGGCTTTGTCATACAGATCGATGGGGGATGCCCAACTGTAATGGTCCATTTTTATGACGAACTTTTCTTTTCCCGAAGTTTTATCGATCGCAACGAACTCGCCTGCCAAAGTTCCGTTCACGCGGGAGAAAATACCGTAAACGAGATTATTCGCTTTCTTTTTACCTGGCAAAACGGAAGAGAGCACGCCTCCTGAATTCACCCGGCCGTGCAGTTTGGTATTGGTTGATTTCCGGGTTACATCCCAAATTTCTTCTCCGGTCAATCCGTCAATTTTGCGAATGTGTGCTATTCCGGACTCGCCCTGCTTGTCTACTTCATTCCCGGTGTATAGAAACGGGTGACCTTCTTCCTGCAGGTCGATGACCATGGAAGCATCCGTATCGTCGTAATTATCCAGGTACCAAACCGGTATCATGGTCATCAGGTTCATGCAGAACACATTTCCACCGTTGTCTCCGAACCATCCCAGGTTATTCCATGCTCCAAAGCTCGATTCGATTCCCAGGTCCGGGTGTTTCTGAATGCGGTAGTTGAAAATAAAAGGATCCGGAATTTCTTTTCCTTTGACCACTTTGGTTTTATAGATCTGGCCGTTTTCACCGGGATGAAACCAGTACCCGGTTTTCACATCGATCAGTGAATTGCTATCGAATGCTCCCCAGGCTCTCCGTGCTTTTGGGTCCAGGCCATTCCGGAAGAAAATTTCTTCCCCGGTGAATAAATTGAAGATGTAGGAACCGAAACGCGTACCGTTTGGAATTCCTTGCCCGACATAAAGCAATCCGTTCATTCTCGGATCTACAGAAACCGTTCCTTTGATGGGATTTTCGATTGTTACATGCGGACGGGTTGCTTTTCCTGTTTTCCAGTCAAGGAAATAAATATCGCCGCACAAGCTTCCCACAATGACCTCTCTGAAATTTGCCTGATTCAAATAAACTGGTTCTATTCCGTGCAATCTTTTCCGGATTTTTTCCGGCCATTTAACGACCAAAGGCTGACCTGTCCATCCGGAACCGCCACCCCAGGAACCGTATGACGTTGTTGTGCCATCGTATCCGGTGATAAATTCCCAGTCCAGACGAATATCCGAAGGTTTTCCTTTTAATAAACCTCTTGTAGGTGCGTTGCGCTGTGCATTTCCCCTGAAACAGAAAATACCGTTTTTAGAATTGTAATCATCCGTAAAGAGGATTTCTTCTTCCGGATCATGCCCTTGCGGGTTGTAAGTCCGGATATCGAACATGGAAACATCTGCCGTTGCGGGATACTGTACTTTCCAGATTGCACCGCCATCCAGGATGTTCTCTACGAATTGAGGTAGAATTTTTACCTCCGGTTTTACATAATGCAGGGTAATTCCGGTTCCAAGATAACCGACAAGAAAGACAATCCCGTAAACTACGGTCAGTTTGAACCATTTTATCACGCCCTAAATTTCGGGGAATTGAGAGGTGGAAAAACAAGGGAAGCGGAATAGTTATACAATCCGGGTTGTTAATTGAACCGATGGGGAAGAAGTGCTCTTTTCCGGATACTTTTCTTCATTTTTTTTCATGGAAAATCAAAAATACTGACTTTCCTCTCCATCTATACCCTCTGAATGATGTACATTTGTTGCTAAACACACTTTATGAAGAAAAATACCACTATTCAAAGGCAATTTGTTGGGGTTGTTACCGCTTTGACATTTGCATTTAACGGGCATACGCAGACCTGCCCCACATTTGCGTTAGGTACGCCTGTAACAAATCTTTACACCGTTACTTTCCGCGATGCCAATGGAAATCTGCTCACGGATTGTACCTGTCAGCTTTCTTCCGGAACATTTAAATGCGGACTTTGCCTGCCGATTCTCTGGACAACATACAGCTATGTGACAGCAGGTAATACTGTCAATTGTATTAATGCAGCTGTTCTCCCGGTCGAATTGAAGAGTTTTGATGCGGTTGTTTCGAATGGTGATGTGGAGTTGGTTTGGTCGACAGAAACAGAACGGAATAATGCAGAGTTCATTATTGAGCGTTCGGAAGACGGTATCGAGTTTATTCCTTTTGCATTGGTTCCCGGTGCGGGGAAAAGTAGCGAACCACTGAATTATTCGCTGTCAGATACAGATCCACTGAGAGGTGTCAGCTATTACCAAATTTCGCAGCGTAACACCGACGGAGAGGTAAACAAGTTGTCTGTTGTTTCTGTATCGCTTTCCTCATCTGTTTCCGGAACACTGATTGCTCCGAATCCGTCACAGGGTAAAACGTTACTGCAACTTCCGCTTCATCCGGGAGAGCAAGTATTCGATGTGTCCGTATCCGATGAACTGGGCAATATTGTCCGCTCTTTTCAAACAACTACAGATACGCAGCTGGAATTAAGGAGCGGCGTTTACCGCGTGGTGGTTCGTTCGGGAATAAATACCTGGTCTGAAAAAGTGGTTGTCTTGAACTGATCGCTAAGCATTAAAAAAATCCCGTCCAGGTTTAACTGAGACGGGATTTTTGTTTTTATAGCTGAACGTTTTTATCTGATTTACTTCAGTGCATCTGATTTTTCCTGGGCTTTTGCCATGATGCCATCGGCTTTTTTGTCTGCTTCCTGCTGCAATTTGGCTACACTGCTGTCAGCTTTTTTCTTGCCTTCCTTACAAGCTACTTCGGCAGCTTTCTTTTTGAGCGGGTTGCTTCCGGCAGCGGTCATGGCTTCGTTACATTGCTTGTCTGCTTCTGCTACTACCTGATCTCCGGCTTTCCGTGCTTCGGCTTTGATCTTGTCGGCTTCTTTCTGTGCATCGGCCATGATCTTTTCTTTTTGAGCGATCAGGTCTTTTTTCACATCTTCCACTTTGTCTTTGATGATCGTTTTTACGGAATCTTTCGCTTTGTCAACGATTTCCTTGCCTTTTTCCTTTAAGTTATCTTTCAGGTTTCCTGTTGCTTTCAGCAGGGCTTCTTTGAAATCTGTTTTGATGACCGGTTTGCTCACCGTACCGCCAACCAATGCATTCACCGGGATGATATCCGGAATGGAGCCCAGGTTCAGTTTCGGAACTACGCCGTTTACTTTTGCAATTCCCTGTTCTGCTGCTTTGATAATGCCGCCCGGAATCATTGCTTTTGGAACCAGCATGAGCATTTTGTAATCGATTTCCTGGGTAAATGCCGTAGAACCGGTTACTTCGGTATCAATGCCACTCAATTTGATCTTCAAAGGCTTTTTCATGGTCACTTTTCCGTCTGCAAAGCTGAAGAATGCTTTCACGTCTTTGAAGGTCTGGTTTGCCAGCTTGTCCATGCTCAGGGATTCTCCCAATTTCTTCAATGGCTCGAATCCGCTTACGGTTACGAGGTTGGTGAAAAGGTCTCCGTCTCCGGTCAGGGTATTGTAAACCGGTTCCAGCGCTTTTGTCAGATCGCCTTTGAGGTTCAGGTTTGAACTGAATTTCCCTTTGGCGTATTTTGCAACCGGAGCCAGTTTTTCGATCGTTAAGAAATGGCTGGTGATTTCCTGGATATCGATCTCTTTCAGGTTGTAACCCAAATCGATCTTCGGTTTGTTGTGATCCTGTGAGTTGTAGCTTCCGCGTAATCCCACTGTTCCTCCCATGGTGCTCATGGTGAGTCCGTTCAAAGAAGCCACTTCTTCTTTCATGTTTACGTTTCCTTTGATGTTGTTTACATCAATTCCATTGTAATGCAGTTTCTGAATGTTCGTATTCAGGTTGAAATCAACATTGTTCGGAATCAGGAGTGGTTCTGCATTCGGATCTACCGGAGCGGGTTCCGCAGATTCCGGGTTTGCCGCAGCAGTGGTGCTTGTAGCAGAAACTCCCATGATCTGGTCTAAATCCAGGTTGTTGCTGTTGAAGTTGAATGCACCTTTCAGCAATTGGTCTTCTTTGCTGTTCCCGAACAGGTAACCCAGGTAATTGTCGATCTTCCCGTCCATGGCGAAATCGGATTTGCCCATGCTTGCGTTCATTTTTTCCAGTGACAGGTTTTGCGGACTGAAACGGAAGGTCAGGTCTTTCACGTTGACGTCTTCGTTCAGGTCTTTGGATTTATATAGGAAGTCGAACAATTCGATTAATCCCTGTGCGTTGAATTTTTGGTATTGTTCGGTTTCTATGGCACTCATGCGGCCGTTCAAAGCTACATCTGCATTCAGTTTTCCGTTATAGGATTCTCCTTCTGCCAAAGGCATCACTTTCCCGATCGTTGCGAGGTTTACTTTTGCTTTCAGTTTGGAATCGATCAGCGGGTCCGAAATCGGGTTTCTCAATTTCAGGTTTGCATCAATTAAGTTTCCTACAAACTCTGAATGGAATTTCGTCACGTCCAGGGTCATTTTGTCCAGGTTGGAACCGCCTTCGAATTTAGAACCGGCATCTACGGTAATGTTGCTGATAGCACCCAACCCGGCATACTGGATCATGGCTTTGTTTACATTTAATCCGAAATCCCATCCTGGAAGGTTTTTCTCGTCCAGACGTCCTTTTACTTCCCCGTTCATTTTCAGGTTTCCTTTTGCGATCATGCTTTCATACCCGGTTTGGTAGAAGCTAGGCACAAGGGATAAGAGGTCTTTGAAGCTAATTTCTTTGGTGTTCAGTTTCAAATCGATCTGGTCGTGGTCTTTTAACATTTGGTAGAAACCATCCAGCGACATTTTGAAGTTATTCAATGCAAAGCTGTTTTCCTGTAAGGTGAATTTGGAGTCATTCTCCTTGAATTCCATTTTCAGGTTCACATCGGCATTGGTTTTTACTTTCGACAGGTAGCTCATGCCGCCCATTTCGAAAGTCAATTCGTCCATTTGAGTGCTTGTAACGAAATCGATCACGTCAGCTGTCAGGTCTCCTTCACCGGTATGATTCAGGTTTTTGATATTCGCATACATGTCTGTTGCCTGGTCGTCATAAACGATCTCAATGTTTTTGAGCGAGTATTCTTTCAAAGACATTTTGAATTTGGAAGGTTCCTGGTTTTCTACCGGTCTGTCTTCTGTCGGGATCACGATATCGTAGTTCGCTTTTCCTTTCGGATCCACGCGTACATCGAACTTTGCATCGGAGATATGTACCTCGTCAATTTCGATCTCATCACCACCGATTACATCCCATAAACCTACATGTGCCTCAATAGTTTTGATATTTGCCAACTCTATGCCCTTAAATTCCGTTCTACCTGTTACCTTGGTGTCATATAATTGGATAGTGACGTTCGGGAACGTGGATAAGAAGGTCAAATCAAAGTCCTTGATAGTAACATCTGCTTTCAAAGATTTACTGACTTCCTTCAGTACCATTTCCTTGAGCTCATCCTTGAAAATTATAGGAACAAGAATGATTGCGATAAGTAAGACGAGGATCGTTATCCCCGACCATTTGAAAAGTCTGCGGATAAAACTTTTCTTCTTTTTTGGCAATTTTTCAGTTTTAGACATTGATAGGTAATTTAAGTAAACCAATTTATTAACTAAAGAGTGTATCTTTACATTCTTACGAAAATAAGCTTTTCATGAAACAATTAACAGTCCTAACATTATTAATTTTTAGCCCGTTTGTGAACCACGCACAAATTTCTTCCGGAAAAGTTGGAGATGCTAAAAAGAAAGATGCAACCGAAGCAGGTAAAGAAGCAAAAGATCCTTCTGAAAAGTATGATCCGGAGACGGGAATGATGGATTTTACGGTCTTTATCGGTGCAGGTTACAGCATTGGTTCCCACAAGATTGAGCCGAATGGAGATTTGTTCGGGAGACCGATTGGAAAAAGAGCAGATGAGACGATGGTAAACCGCTGGACTTACCAGGTCGGGGTACGAAACCGTATTAACCGTTTTTTAAGTTTTGAAGCGGGTTTATCACTTGACCGTTACGGTGAAGCGTATGATTATAAATCAACGACTTCAGACAGTTCGTATAACTATGACCGCACCTACAATATGCTTGCACTTCCCGTTCAGTTGTACTTTACATACGGAAAGCGTGTACAGTTCCTAGCGGGAGCAGGTCTTCAGCCGTATATTCCTATGAACATGAAGCTGAACACCAATGCAACCGATTCGCTTGGAAACAATGTAAGTCCGGGTGAGTTGAGCACAATCGAAGGATTGAACAGTGCGGGAATTAACGTGTTGTTTTCTGCTGGTGTTCAATACCGTTTTTCGAAGTACGTTTCCGCATACCTGATCCCGTCGTATTCTATGGGATTAACGAATATTTATGCAAAGCAGGAACCACACAAGCAGCGCCTGAACGCATTGAATATCCGCTTTGGTGTGGCATTTCATTTCCCGGAACAAACCAAAACAAAACCGAAGAAGGTGAAAGATCCGAATGCGAAGAAGATTTTTGAGTGGTAATTTGCACCACATAGGTACATAGGCCACATAGATTTTATAATTTGGAGGGTGTTCGTAAGGATGCCCTTTTATTTTAACCCGCTAATCTCGCTGAAAACGCAGATTTCATTATTATTGTAGCTGTATTACACTGTATTTATTATTAATCTGAGTTATCAGCGGGAACTATTAATCATGCAATTCATAGGACTGGGTTTTAAAAAATCAGACAAAGCAAATTTGGAAGCTATCTGCGACAAAGCGTCGGAATACGATCTATTGGCTTCGAAGGTTATTGGTGAAGGGGATTTCAGAGAAGGACTGGAAGATTTCTCCGTTCATTTTGAATTGGAATACCTTCAGTTAGCTGCTTTCAATGAAAACGAAAAAAAAGCAAGTTCAAGACAGATCTCGGATGAGTTGAGTGAATTTCACCGGGTTTCTGCTGAATGTGGTTTTCTAAGTTTCCTGGCGAATGAATTAGACAGTTTTCCGGAAACATATTATGTCATCTTTGCCTGCGATTGGAAACAAGCAGATCCTACGAGATTGGTACGGGTAGCAAGTAATGATTTGAAAACGTATTTCAGGTTTAACAACAGCTGGTATTTGTGGTTATTCAATTATTCTGCTAAACGGCATTACCCGGAGTTGGATGTGCCTTTGGTGCTGGAAATAGCTAATTAACCACATAGGTACATAGGTCACATAGTTTTATTTAAGTGTGTTCTTAGGCAAGCCCTTTTTTAATTGATCCTAATCTGAAAAGGAAAGACCAGGATACTGAGAAGATTTTTGAGTGTTCATTTGAACCGCATAGGTAAGTAACCTAATCTTAGGTTTTTTACATAACCTATTCAAAATATAGCATAGTACTTCTTCTATGTACATATGTGGTTAGTACCCCCGAACCTGAATGTCTCAGATTACTCTGAATCACTTGGGCCGGTGCCGGTACCGAATGACTGAACGTCTCCATCGTAAAAGATCATTAACTGAGCGACATCGCGCAGGAAATCAATTTTCCCGATCTCGATGCGGTTAATTTTCAAACCGGTTCTTTGCTGAACATCTGCCATCATTTCTTCGTATTTCTCCGGCTGGATCAGGTCAATGCGGTCGTAGATAATGATTTTACGGGTTTCGTGCTTTAAGAGCCACAAATATTCCAAACCTGCTGTGAGGAGGATCAAACATCCGTTCATCAATCCCATTTCGGCCAGGGAGATCTTATTTGAAGCCAGTGCGTTAATCACCGAAAGCCCGATTACCAGGAACAAATAGGTCATTTCCTTGATCTCAATCCCTTCCGTACGATACCTTAGAATTCCGAAGATGGCAAAGAGACCAAGTCCCATACCGGTGTCAATGTCCAGTTTTTTCAATCCGAAACACAGGAAGAAAGTAATCATCCCGATGAGGAAATAAGTGAAAAGATAATCCTTTCGCCTTGCTTTTGAATAGTACATGAACCGGATCAGGATGATCAGAACTACCAGGTTAATGGTCATTCTGAACAAAAGTGCATAGAGGTCTTCATTAAAGAAGGAAATACCAAACAATTTAAAGTCCGGCTGGTGGGAGAGAATCATTGGATGTGTTGTTTATTAGTTTTCGTATCAGTAGTTTTTTTGCTTTGAACCTGTTCGATTTTAATCGTTTTTCATCGTAAAGGTCAATCATGCCGAAGCAGAATTTGGATATGCGAAACGGGCGAATGAGTTCGCGTTTCATTAATTGATAGAAAGGAGAAGTTCTATCGAGTTTGGGTTGTTTCAATTCTGCAATGACAATCGCTGAAAGTGTCTGTTGCTTGCATTCCGGGGCATCTAAAGTTCCGTTCACAATGTCAAAATCGATTGTTAAGCGTTCCTCGGCTGTTTTGTTTACGAGTGTAATTCTCCGGTAACTGTTTATCATGACGGGTTTCAGATCCATGTTCTTTTGCAGTCTTTCCATCAGGAATAAAAGGTGATCTTCTGAGAAATCCGCAGTGAACCCGTCAATATTGATGCGGTTCTTGTCTGTGCGACCTTTGATCTTTTCTTTTACTTCCAGGTACGATTTGTTGCTGTCAACATAGGTACGGATCCGGACTTTGAACCGGTGCGGTAGCGCTTTGTGATGATCGTAGAAAAAAGAATAAGTGGAATTGTCGAAATACTGACTGGTGTAATCAAAGATCACTTTGCCTTCGATATTCAGTACATCGTAGTATTCGCGCATTTCTTCCAGAAAGCTTTCCAGCTTGGTAATAGGGAAAGCAAACTTCTCGTCTACACGGTTCATCAGGGGAGCACGTGACAATTCCTCCAACGGTATTCCATTGTAAGTGAGTAATAAATCAGTTAATCTTCCCTTCATGTACGATTCAAATATAATTAATATTACATATGACGTAATTTTTATACTCAAAGTTTATTTTTTAAATGAGAATTGAAAAGTTAAAAGTGAGAAAATAAGATTGTTTGTTAACATACAATCGTTTAGGTATAGTTGCTTCTTTATACTTTTCACTTCTCCATTTTCACTTTTCAATTACATTTGTGCATGCAAAAGAAAATTTTACTCCTTGGTTCAGGTGAGCTTGGAAAAGAGCTGGTAATTGCGTTGCAACGATTAGGTCAAACAGTGATTGCGGTGGATAGTTATGAAAATGCTCCGGCTATGCAGGTGGCAGATTCATTTGAAGTGATCAATATGCTGGATGCCGTTTCATTGGATGCAGTGGTTGCAAAACATCAGCCGGATCTGGTTGTCCCTGAGATCGAAGCGATCCGTACGGAGCGTTTTTATGAGTACGAGAAAATGGGAATCCAGGTGATTCCGTCTGCGAAAGCTGCCAATTTCACGATGAACAGAAAAGCGATCCGCGATTTGGCTGCAAAAGACCTGGGAGTAAAAACGGCCAATTACCTGTATGCAAAAACGGGCGAAGAGTTTGAAAAAGCAGTGCTTGAAATCGGCATTCCCTGCGTGGTGAAGCCCCTGATGTCGAGTTCAGGTAAAGGTCAGTCTGTGATCCGATCCAAAGAAGAAATTTCCAAAGCATGGACCTACGCAATCGAAGGGTCACGCGGGGATCTGAAAGAGGTCATTGTGGAAGAATTCATTCCGTTCGATTATGAAATTACGCTTTTAACCGTAACCCAAAATAATGGGGAAACCCTGTTCTGCGCTCCGATCGGACACCGCCAGGAACGGGGAGATTACCAGGAAAGCTGGCAGCCGATGCCCATGAAACCGGAGCATTTGAAAGAAGCACAGGAAATGGCTGCAAAAGTGACGAAAGCACTCGGTGGTTCAGGTCTTTGGGGAGTGGAATTCTTCATCACGAAAGACGGAGCTTATTTCTCGGAATTATCACCACGTCCGCATGATACCGGGATGGTGACCCTGGCGGGGACACAGAATTTCAGTGAATTTGAATTGCATGCCCGTGCTATTTTGGGCTTGCCGATCCCGGCTGTTGTTTCATTGAAGAATGGGGCAAGTGCAGTGGTTCTTGCAGACAGGGAATCGGATAACGCGCCGGATTTCTCCGGTTTGGAGGACGTTTTGCAGACAGCGGGTTCTGATGTTCGTATTTTCGGGAAACCGACCACGCGTCCATACAGAAGAATGGCGGTTGTTTTGTATTCCGGGGAGGAGGAAATCACCCAGGTTACTGACAAAGCAAAAGAACTGGCGAAGAAAATCACCATTAACTACCGTTAATTTGAAGCGTGTAATCATTGTTGGCGGCGGACCTGCGGGTTTAATGGCTGCTACTCAATTGCTGAAAAGCGATTGTGAAATTCTATTGCTAGATCGCAAAGCAAGCGTCGGGAGGAAGTTCCTGGTTGCCGGTGACGGTGGTTTCAACCTGACCCATTCGGAGAATAAGCTCGAACTGATCGAAAAATATGATTCGGAGTGGATCAAACAGGCGATCAGGCAATTTTCGAATAAGGATTTCATCAAATTCCTGAGAAGAATGGGGATTGATACGCGGGTTGGTTCTTCAGGGAAGATTTTTCCTTCGGAAGAAGTGAAACCCATCCAGGTTTTGAATGCCTGGAAGGAATTGTTGTCCCCGAGAGTTGAATTTGTATTGAATAGCACCTTTTTGAACTTCGATCAGAACCAGGTAGAAGTAGAACGCGAAGGAAAAAAAGAAAAACTGGATTTCGATTACCTGGTTTTGGCTTTGGGAGGGAAGTCCTGGCCAGTTACCGGTTCCGACGGATCCTGGGTTTCCATATTTGAGGAAAAAGGAATTGCTTTAACTCCTTTCCAGGCAAGTAATTCGGGTCTGGTCCTGTATGAAAACTGGCTTGGCGACCTGGAAGGAAAAGTATTGAAAAATATCCGTACATCCTGCGGAAACCAAAGCTGTTCGGGAGATTTGACCATTACTTCATACGGTTTGGAAGGAAAACCTGCTTATGCGGTCAACGGGGCACTGCGCAAAATGGAAAAACCGGTCTTTAAGATCGATTTCAAGCCGCAGATGACGAAGGAAAAAGTGCTGGAGATCCTGAAAAAAGCGAAAAATCCTTCCCAGGGATTGAAAGAGCTAAAGTTGGGTGAAGTAGCCGTTTTCTGGATCAAAACGTTTGTTTCCAAACAACGCTTTTTGGATCCGAAAGAACTGGCTAAAACGATCAAAGAATTTCCCGTTGGGATCAAAGACTTCAGACCGATAGAAGAAGTCATTTCTACTGCCGGTGGAGTTGCTGATACGGAAATCACCGAATCGGGTGAACTGAAGCACTATTCGAATGTGTTTGTTGCGGGGGAAATGATCGACTGGGACGCACCTACAGGCGGATATCTGATCCAGGGTTGTGTTTCCAGCGGCTACATTTCGGGTAGAGCTATACGAAACCACTTACTCGGAGAATAATCCGGGAGGAATTATCAAGGGGGATTCTTCTTCTTGATAATTCATCATTCAAAAATGAATAATTATTGGTCGATCCGCGGCAAATTAATCTTCTCTTTTACCACAAAACCGGTAGGAAATTGTGCTGCAGTTGCTGCTTTTACTTTTTCGGCTTCCAGTTGCGAACGGAAATCACCTACTTTCAGGAAATAATGAGGAGCAATGAACTCCACATAGGTATCTACTTTTGGAAACGAAGCGGAGAATTTTGAGCGGGACTCGTCGATGAAAGCTTTGTTGGTATCAAATGCCAATTGAAGGCGGTAACCGCTAATTTCAGGTCCGTTCGTTCCAGTACCTGTCTGACCCTGAGCACGTACCAAATCATCAATCCGGCTGTCTTTCACAATGGTTACCTGTGCATTTCCGAACCAGGAAATAAGACACAATACAGTGATCAAAAACGACTTCTTCATAGCATACATCTTTTTGGCAAAGTTAAGGGAATTTTTACATGTGTTCCATCCAATCCGTAAATGCTGAATTTGTTCAAAAAAATCATGCCAAAAATCCAGCATTTAAGCACTTCAAACGCATGTAAGTTGTAGCAAATTAGGGTATTGTTAAGAAATGTGAAAGAACAAAGTTATTTAGAATCATTTTAAATTAAAAAATCGGGTGCAGAATTTGTCATAAAACTGTCACAGAATGGCCTTATTCTTCTAAATTTGCCATCGTTAATTCCTGTGTTAACATGGTATTGACAACTTATTGTAGAAACAAAAATATCTAATAATCAGATGTTTAGAAGTATAAAACAATGGTGTATCGGTGCGCTTTCAACGCTTTTTGTTGTTGGAGCATTTGATAGTTTCGCTCAGGTTGATGGCGGAGCATTATTTAAGGCGAAGTGCGCTACATGCCACTCTCCACACAAAGATGGTACAGGACCTAAACTGTTTCAAGTTCGTGAAAAATGGGCTTCAGGCGGTGCAAAGGATGGTTCTATCTATGAGTGGGTAGCTAACTTTAATGCTGCTGCTGCTGCTGATCCGTATGCAGCGAAAGTAATGGCTACCAAGCCTACGAACATGAATGTCTTCCCGGAATTAGCCGGAAAACAGAAGGACATTGATGCGATTTTTGATTATATCGATGCTCAACCGGATCCGGCAACTGCGAAAGCAGAAGGTGCTGCAGAAGGTGGTACTTCGGCAAGCGGAGAAATAGAAGAAGACGGATTGTCTTGGGTGTGGATTCTGATGGGTGTGGTTTTCGTTGTGATTATCATGGCTGTTGGAGGTGTTCGCCGCCAATTGAGAAATGCTACAAGAGAGCAGGACGGTCAATCAGTAAATGAAGATTTGTCATTCGGACAAGAGTTCAAAGCGTGGGCTTGGAAATACAAGCGTTACGTTGGTCTTGGAGGATTGGTGATTACACTTTCATTGATTGTATCCTTATTCCTTTCTCTATACTCAATTGGAGTATTGGAAGACTATCAGCCGTCTCAGCCGATTGAATTCCCTCACGATATTCACGCCGGTAAAAACGGAATTGACTGTAAATACTGTCACAACTCCGCAATCGATGGAAAAACAGCAGGAATTCCTACAGTAAACGTGTGTATGAACTGTCACAAGCAGATCAACGGTAACGATGCTGAGCAACAAGAGAAAATCGCTAAGATTTACGAAGCTGCAGGATGGGATCCGGTGAAACAAGTTTATACAGGTAAAACAAAAGAGATTATCTGGAATAAAGTTCACGTATTGCCTGATCACGTTTACTTCAACCACCAACAACACGTTGTTGCAGGTCAGGTAGATTGTAAGCAGTGTCATGGTGATATGACGAAGATGAACCAGACTGCAAAAGTTCAACCGGTTGCAGAATTGAACAAGATCGAAGGAAACGTTCAGTTGACAAAAGCAACTTTGACAATGGGATGGTGTATCGAGTGTCACGCTGAGAAAGAAATCTCTTCTGGATCATTGGATACAAAAGGAAGCAATTATTACAACGAAATACATAACCGTTTGTTGAAAGACAAAAAAATGTACAATAAGTTCCTTGAGGATAAGAAAATAACGGTTAAAGAATTAGGTGGTTGGGAGTGTGCTAAATGTCACTATTAATCAAACTCGAACAGTAGAACAAAGATTATGGCTATGTCAAAAAAATATTGGAAAGGTCTTGATGAATTGCATGAAACACCTGCGTTCGTTGAGTCAAGAGATCGTGAATTCTCACCGTCTGTTTCTGTTGACGAATTCTTAGGTGATGATCAACTTGCTGAAACATCTACGGCACGTCGCGACTTCCTGAAATTCTTAGGGTTCAGTGTTGCAGCTGCTACAGTTGCTGCATGTGAGGCTCCGGTTACAAAAGCTATTCCTTACGTTGTTAAACCGGAAAACGTAACTCCGGGTGTTGCAACCTGGTATGCTTCCACTTACTATGATGGAAATGCATATGCAAGTATCGTTGTAAAAACACGTGAAGGTCGACCGATTTATATCAAAGGAAACCGTGATTTCGGATTTACGCAGGGAGCATTGACTCCACAGATCGTATCTTCGGTTCTTTCTCTTTATGATAATGCACGTTTGAAAACGGCACAGTCTAAAGGAAAAGATATTTCCTGGGATAAATTGGATGGAGCAGTTAAAGCTGCTGTAGCTGATATCAAGAAATCAAACGGTAAGGTTGCATTTGTTGCAAATTCAGTTATTTCACCTTCCATGCAGAGTGCAATTGTAGATTTGTCTACAAGTATCTATGGAGAAGCGAAAGATGCAAACGGAATGGCAACAGTTCACCCGAACTTCAACTTCATTCAATTTGATGCTATCTCTTACGCAGGAATGCGTGAGGCGAATTTGGAATCATTCGGAATGCGTGCTATTCCGGATTATGATTTCTTACAGGCAAAAACAATCGTAAGTATCGGTGCTGACTTCTTGTCAACATGGTTGCTTGGGAATGCATTCTCTGCTGATTACGGTAAGCGCCGTGAGCCGAACGGAGAATGGATGAGCAAACACTTCCAGTTCGAATCCACTATGTCTATCACAGGTTCAAACGCAGATTACCGCGGGATGATCAAACCGAGTGAGCAGGCAAACGTATTATCATACATCCTTGGGAAATTCGGAGTAAATGCAGGAGTTCCTTCTACGTTGCCGAAAGAAGCTCAGACTGTTGCAGATGCTGCAGTGAAAGCATTGAAAGCTTCCAAAGGAATGTCCTTGGTAGTTTCCGGATCAAACAACAAAGCTGTTCAGATCCTGACTAACAAACTGAACAATGTATTGGGTGCTTACGGAAAAACAATCCGTTTCGACAAGCAAATTCAAATGTTCCAATCCGAAGATGCGAAGATGCAGAAATTCGTTTCTGATGTGATCGCAGGAAAAGGACCGGATGCAGTATTCTTCTTAGGATCAAACCCTGTTTACAACTTACCGAACGGAAAAGAGTTTGCAGCGGCACTTGACAAAGTGAAATTAAGTGTTTCCCTATCTTCTTACGGAGATGAGACCGCTTCAAAATGTACATACATCGCTCCTGACCACCATGCACTAGAGTCGTGGATGGATTTCAATCCGAAGGCAGGACATTATTCAATCGCACAACCTACTATCCGTCCGTTATTTGATACGGCACCTGCAATGGAATCCTTATTGGTATGGGCAGGTAAGAAAAACCGTGGTGGAAAAGATTCACGTGTAGCGTACGAATACATTCAAAAGAATTGGGAGACTTACGGGTTCCCTTACCAGACAAAATACGCAGACTTCAATACCTATTGGGAAATGGCTATTCACAATAGCTGTAACGAAGATATGGTAATGCCGGCTGCTGCTGTTGCATTCAACGATGCTTCCATGGGGAAAGTTGCCGGTAAATTACCGAAAGCAGGTTCTTTGGAAGTTGTATTGTACCAGAAAGCAGGAATCGGTAACGGAGATATGGCAGGTAACCCATGGTTGCAGGAAATGCCGGATCCAATTTCAAAAGTGACTTGGGATAACTACATTACGATGGCTCCTGAGACCATGAAGAAAGATGGGTACACTACCATTTTCGATCAGGAAACAGGATTGAATATCGCAACTGTTAAAGTTGGTGGACAATCCATCACGCTTCCGGTTTACCCTTCACCGGGACAAGCTCCGGGAACAATCGGTATCGCTTTAGGATACGGTCGTGGAGAAGGAAACGAAGAGATCGGTAACGCAGCATTCGTAACAAAACAATACGGAGGTTTCGAAACAGATGAGAAAGGAAACCGTGTAACTGTAGGTAAGAACGCATTCCGCTTCCTGGCTTGGGAAAACGGAACTTACCAAAGTGATGTTCTTGGATCTGTTTCCAAAGAAAGCGGAACATACTTAATCGCAGCAACACAAATTCACCATACAGTAATGTCCCGTAACTCTATCGTTAGAGAAACGACATTGGATATTTACGAGAATGAAGAATCCGGAGCATACAACTACAAGCACGTATTGCATACGCATGAAGGTGCAGTTCCGATTTCTGAATTCGATTTGTGGGATGCACACCCGGTAGAAAATATCGGTCACCGTTGGGGAATGACAATCGACTTAAACCAGTGTTTTGGTTGTGGAGTTTGTATCATTGCTTGTCAGGCGGAGAACAACATTCCGGTAGTTGGTAAAGACGAAGTTCGCAGAGGTCGTGAAATGCACTGGTTGCGTATCGACCGTTACTTTGCATCAAGCGAAGAAGCTGCGGTAGGAACACGTAAGAACCCGGTATTGGGAGAATTGGATTACAGAGCATCTGAAATCCCTACGGCTAACCCGACAGTAGTTCACATGCCGATGATGTGTCAGCAGTGTAACCACGCACCGTGTGAAACGGTTTGTCCGGTTGCTGCAACAACGCACTCAAATGAAGGATTAAACCAAATGACATATAACCGTTGTATCGGTACTCGTTACTGTGCTAACAACTGTCCGTACAAGGTTCGCCGTTTCAACTGGTTCAACTACCCTTCTTACAAGAAATTTACAGAGATCAACCCTGCACAGGACGATTTAGGACGTATGGTATTGAACCCGGACGTTACCGTTCGTACACGAGGTGTAATGGAGAAATGTTCATTCTGTGTTCAGAAGATCCAGTCTGTTAAATTGGAAGCAAAAGTTCAGAACAGAACAGTTCAGGACAGTGACTTCGAATCTGCTTGTTCAGATGCATGTCCTGCCGGAGCTATCGTATTCGGAGACTGGAATGATGTGAATTCTGCGATCCGTAAGAGCTCAGCTGACAGACGTTCTTACCAGGCATTGGAAGAAGTAGGAGTGAAGCCAAATGTTTGGTACAAAGTGAAAGTTCGCAACAACGAGAATTCAGATTTGGATAAGTTGGTTGCAGATGCTAAGAAAGCTGAAGAGGCTGCTCATGGAGCGCACGGAGGTGGACATGGCGCTGATCACGGTCATGCTGAACATGGACATGGAAATAAATCAAATCATTAATTGCTTAAAATTAAAGTCTAATGCATAAGGAAGCTGCAATTCGTGAACCCCTCATATTAGGTCACA